>Ga0247611_10002942_pt1 | contig 26290 bp, 24 predicted proteins | sample 177DNAGHGhighgp2_FD_192422 | JGI IMG/M metagenome (GOLD analysis project Ga0247611, IMG submission 192422) | Sheep rumen microbial communities from Palmerston North, Manawatu-Wanganui, New Zealand - 1770 DNA GHGhigh gp2 | ecosystem: Host-associated > Mammals > Digestive system > Stomach > Rumen... | reverse complement strand
CGAGCATTGTTTTGAGCACTTGCAAGCAAGCTCAAAACAATTTCTCGAAATCTTCTGCTCGTTGAAACGCGCATATTCCTCGATAGCTCAATGGTAGAGCATTCGGCGAGTTCCCTAGGAGTTGTGGGGTTGAAAATTTCATAATCTTTTATTCCTCGATAGCTCAATGGTAGAGCATTCGGCTGTTAACCGAAGGGTTGTAGGTTCGAGCCCTACTCGGGGAGTTTTTTTAAACTTAACTGGCTCCGTGGTCAAGCGGTTAAGACATCGCCCTTTCACGGCGGTAACACGAGTTCGATTCTCGTCGGAGTCACTACAAGCATGGATTTTTTTCAGAGAATCGAACCAAAGGTTCTCTCGCAAACGCGTTGCGTTCGCTCGCAGCGGTCCCTGCGGGACCTTGATTCTCGTCGGAGTCATTTTTCACTTTTTTCTTTTTATTTTTGAAAAAATGTGTTAGTATAATCATTGTATGGCGCCATAGCCAAGTGGTAAGGCACCGGTCTGCAACACCGTTATCACCAGTTCAAATCTGGTTGGCGCCTCTTTAAAACCTGTATCTGCTTACGCGGTACGGGTTTTTTTGTGAATAATATGCGACTTTTTCGGGGCTTTCTTGCTTTATTTTCCTTATCTCTCTATAATAAGAAGATGGGGTTTGAGGCACATTACGCAAGTCCCCGGTTTCAACTGTAGTAAAAGAAATATTAGAAAGTGAATAATTATGAGCAATCAGAACAATAACGAAAAACGTGATGACGATAACAAAAATAGACCTTCCGGCAGTGGGTTTTTCTTTGTAATCTTTTTACTTTTGCTGGCATTTTTTGCATTTACCTGGATTTTCCGACTTCTGAATCCCAGTGTGGCATCGGAGATTTCCTATAATGAATTTCTTAAGATGGTTGAGAATAAGACTGTCGGTTCAGTGGAAATTGATGAAACACAGATTAATATTTATCCGGTCGGATCAAACGGAAGTGCCGCAAAGAACTGGTTTTTATCCGGCTCGGGCGAGGACTATTATTATACCGGTAAGGTTGAAGATGACGAAACTCTGACGAATCGTCTTCTGGATGCCGGGGTGGAAGTGAAGGGCAAGATTCCCAGTAATTCTTCCCAGATCTGGTATATTCTTTTATGCTATGTGCTTCCTACCGTACTTTTTGTGGCATTCTTCATTTTTATGATTCGACGGATGTCCAAAGGCGGAGGCGGAATCGGCGGATTTATGGATGTCGGAAAGAGCAGGGCAAAGGTCTATGTGGAAAAATCCACGGGCGTAACCTTCCAGGACGTTCAGGGTGTTGATGAGGCGATTGATTCTTTAAAGGAAGTTGTGGACTTTTTACACAATCCGGATCAGTATGTAAAAATCGGCGCAAGACTTCCAAAGGGCGTGCTTCTCGTGGGCCCTCCGGGTACCGGAAAAACCCTTCTTGCAAAGGCCTGTGCGGGAGAGGCACATGTGCCGTTCTTTTCCCTGACTGGTTCCGATTTTGTGGAACTTTATGTCGGTGTCGGTGCGTCCAGAGTACGTGACCTTTTCAGAGATGCGGAAAAACAGGCTCCCTGTATCGTATTTATCGACGAAATCGATGCCATCGGCCGCAGCCGCGATTCCAAATTCGGCGGGGGCAACGAAGAACGTGAGCAGACGTTAAACCAGTTGCTTTCCGAGATGGACGGTTTTGACGGAAAGAAGGGAATTATTATTTTGGCGGCTACAAACCGTCCGGAAATCCTCGATAAAGCCCTTTTAAGACCCGGTCGTTTTGACCGTCGTGTTGTAGTTGAAAAACCAGATTTAAAGGGTCGCGTGGCGATTTTAAAGGTACACGCGAAGAATGTAAAGCTGGATGAAACCGTAAACTTTGATGAAATCGCACTTGCCACTTCCGGTGCAACGGGTTCCGATCTCGCCAATATGGTAAACGAGGCGGCCATCAACGCCGTAAAGGAAGGCCGTCAGTTCGTCAGCCAGAAAGATATCCTGAATGCGGTGGAAATCGTTCTTGTGGGCAAGGAGAAGAAGGACCGTATTTTAAGCGAAAAAGAAAAGAAAATCGTATCTTATCACGAGGTTGGACATGCATTGATTGCAGCTTTGCAGAAGAACTCCGAGCCGGTGCAGAAAATTACCATCGTGCCCCGTACCATGGGCGCGCTTGGATATGTTATGCATGTTCCGGAAGAGGAAAAATACTTAAATTCCAAAGAAGAGCTTCACGATATGATTGTCGGTCTTTTGGGAGGCCGTGCTGCCGAACAGCTGGTATTTGATTCCGTAACGACGGGTGCTTCGAATGATATCGAGAAGGCTACCAATATTGCAAGAGCCATGGTTACGATGTACGGAATGAGTGACAAGTTCGGTCTTGTGGGTCTCGAATCCATCGAGAGCCGTTATCTGGACGGCCGTACGGTAATGAACTGCGCCGATAAGACGGCTGCGGAAGTGGACAAGGAAGTAATGTCCATTTTGAAGGACTGTTACAAAGAAGCATATAAGATGTTGAAGAAAAACCGCGACATTATGGATAAACTTGCGGACCATCTGATTCAGAAAGAAACCATCACAGGCAAGGAATTCATGGAAATTTTCTGCAAGGAAAAAGGAATTCCCGTTCCGGTTCCGAAGGATAACCGCGAACAGTTTGAGGGAAAGAAACCCGCGGCAGAAGAGGAAAAGAAACCTGTGGCAGAGGAGGAAAAGAAGGAAGAATCTGCTGAGGAAAAAGAAGTATTTTACGGCCTTTCCAAAGAGGAACTGGATGAGCTGAACAGCATCGTGGATGCCGAACTTTCCGAAGAGGCGGAAGATGCCGGAGAAGAGGCAAAGAACGACGATGCCGTTAAGGACGAGAGCAATAAGACAGAACGGACGGATGCTTCCGAAGGTGCTTCGGATGAGGAAGACATACCGAGTGATGAAGCAATAGAAGAGGATTTTCGAAACATTCTTTCCAAGAGAGCGGAAGGAAAAAATGATGAGGTAGAATGATTCTTTGTGAGCGATTTTTGTATTGAGGATGAGTTAAAAAAACTTCCGGGAAGTCCCGGAGTGTATATTATGCATGATGTGAATGACTCCATCATTTATGTAGGTAAGGCCGTCAACCTGAAGAACAGAGTGCGGTCTTATTTTCGTGCAGGGGTATACCATACCGCAAAAATCAGCAAGATGATTTCGTTAATCGATCACTTTGAATATATAGTCACGGATTCCGAACTGGAAGCACTGGTTCTGGAAAATAATCTGATTAAAGAAAATTCCCCGAAGTACAATACCTTGTTAAAGGATGATAAAACCTATCCGTATATTAAAGTTACCGTCGGGGAAGCATATCCGAGAATTCTATTTTCAAGGCAGATTAAGAAAGACAAAAGCAGGTATTTCGGGCCTTACACTTCCGCACAGGCGGTTAAGGAAACCATTGATCTGTTAAACAAACTCTATAAAATCCGCACCTGCAACAGAACGATTCTTTTTGACGGGAACGATGCGGGAGAACCAGGCGAAACCGGAGAAAAAGCGACGGAAAAGCCGGAAGAAAAGAAGGACAAAAGAGCCTGCTTAAATTATCATATCGGGCAGTGTTCGGCGCCTTGCAGAGGAGATGTTTCTCCAGAAGAATACCGGGAAAATGTGGACAGGGCACTGGAATTTTTAAACGGAAATTACGGCGGTATTCTGAGAGATCTGGAAGAACAGATGAAGGAGGCGGGCGAACGTCTCGAGTTTGAGGAGGCCGCAAAAATCCGCGAGCTTTACTTCAGCGTAAAAAGCGTTGCACAGCGTCAGAAAATTACCGATTATGACGGAGAGGACAAGGATTATATCGGATTTGCATCGAACGAAAACGATGCGGTGGTGCAGGTATTTTTTGTCCGTCAGGGAAAATTAATCGGCAGGGAACATTTTCTGCTTCGGGATGTCACGGAAGAAAAAGAAGCCGTTCTTTCGGCTTTTATCAAACAGTTTTATTCAGGAACGCCTTTTGTGCCGCAGGAGATTTTTATCTCGGGAGAGATGGAGGATGCGGAGCTGATTGCAAAATGGCTCTCGGAAAAGAAGGGCCGGAAGGTTTCGATTACGTTTCCGAAAAAGGGACAGAAGGAAAAACTTTTGGAACTTGCCACAAGAAATGCGGCACTGGTTCTGTCCCAGGATGCAGAGAAAATCAAACGCGAGCAGGCACGCACCATCGGAGCCGTCAGAGAAATCGAAGAGCTTTTGGGAATTCCTTCGATTGAAAGAATGGAAGCTTTTGATATTTCCAACACCTCCGGATTCGCCAATGTGGCCAGTATGGTGGTTTTTGAAAAAGGAAAGCCGAAGAAGAGCGATTATCGTAAATTCCGCATGAAAACGGTTACGGGTCCGAACGATTATGCCTGTATGAAAGAGGCACTGACCAGACGTTTCGAACACGGAATCAGGGATCTCGGCGCCGAAGACGGCGCGGACGGAAAGAGCGGTTTTGTCCGTTTTCCGGACCTTCTGTTAATGGACGGAGGAAAGGGACAGGTGAATATCGCGGAAGAAGTGCTTTCTTCTTTAGGAATCAGTGTTCCGGTCTGCGGCATGGTGAAGGATGACAACCATCGCACCAGGGGAATTTATTATAAAAATGAGGAAATGTCGATTGACACACGCTCCGAGGGGTTTAAACTGATAACAAGAGTACAGGATGAGGCGCATCGTTTTGCAATCGAATATCACCGTTCGCTCAGGACTAAGGCACAGGTGCATTCCGTGCTGGATGAAATACCCGGAATCGGTGAAAAACGCAGAAGAGCGCTGATGAGGGAATTTGCCTCAATCGATGATCTGAAGGCGGCGGATGTCGAAAGAATCGCTGCCGTTCCGGAAATTCCGGAAAATGTCGCAAGGGGAATCTATGAATTTTTGCATGGCGGAGAAGGCAATCCGTCATAAGAGAGGGAGAGAAAAATGGAAGGAAATGTGGATTTTAATTTTTTAAGAGAAACTGGAAATCATCTGATGGCGGAATTCAATACGCTTATTTATCTGATGAATTATGTGGTTTCATACAGTGTGCAGGATGTTAACACCTCCGGAGAGGAAAGCATCTCCGTGGGAGAGGAAAAATATAAAACTCTTGAGGAAATCCGCGGTATCATCGATCAGGTAAAACAGGACTATCTTGTTTTTGCCGAAATGCTCTTTTTTCCCGCCGGGGATACGAACTGGGATTTTCCGTTTGATGAGAATTTTAAGGACGTGGATGTGAACATGGACTGCCAGGCGGTGGATCAGTTTTTTGACGTAAACTTAAAGAATACGCTCAAAAAAATCAAAAACTGCAGGGACAGAGCACAGAAGGTTTTCTTTGAGCTTATGGGAAGAACGGTTTTTTATCCCTGCCCTTGCTGCAAACAGTCCTATTTTGAGAAGAACGGAGATTTCAACATCTGTCCGGTCTGCAACTGGGAAAACGACAAAACCCAGAATGAGGATTCCACTTTTGCCGGCGGTGCAAACAAGGAGTGCTTAAAACAGGCAATCGCCAATTACTGTCGTCGCATGGGTATTTAGTGCCGAAAGGAGAACTGCTATGAAAAAGGGAAACAAGCTTGTAAAAAAAATCACGGCAGGCGTTCTGTTCTGCTTTCTGACCGCTGTTCTGACAGCCTGCGGAACCACGGAGCTGGATCATTACGATAATCAGATTAAGCAGGAGCAGAAGTACGAGGAAACGGTTTCCGATACAAAACAGAATGACCGTGAAACGGAAGAAATGTACGAGGAGATCATAGAGGAAGCCGGCGATGAAGCAAAACTGCCGGAGATTTCTTCCGAAACGGAAACGGTAGCGAATGCTTCCGAAAAGGAAATCGCCTCCGAAAAGGTAATTGCATCAGAAAAGAAGGAAGAAGAGAACGGATCCGGGGAGGTGCAGGTGTCCTCCCTTCGATTTCGCAAACAGAAATATTTAGACGAGCATTACGAAAAACACGGAATTGAAATGGGATTTGCCAGTGCGGAGGATTATCTTGCGGCGGCCAACGCGGTTGTTTCCAATCCGAATGCGCTTCATAAAAAAGAGAAGGAAGACAACGATGATATCTACTATGTGGAAGCAACCAACGAATTCGTGGTGGTTTCTTCGGACGGATATATTCGCACGTATTTTAATCCGAGCGCCGGAATCAATTATTATAACAGGCAGTAGGTGTTGCCTAGAATTCGTTTCAATGATAAGGTAATATAAGGTGGCAAAGACTATAAAAATCTTTCAATACAGGGGGTAAAACATATGCCAAGCATCAGTTTGCAGAGAATTGTGGAAAAGGCGAAATTAGAGGCTTTAACGCCTGAAATTCCCATTGACAAAATTAAAATCAAACAGCCCGACATTAACCGTCCGGCTCTTCAGATGGCGGGATTTTTCGAAAATTACGAAGCGACCCGTCTTCAGATTATCGGCTTTGTGGAATACCGTTACATGGAGTCTCTTTCCGAGGAAAGAAAAGAAGAGATTTATTCAAAGCTCTTAAGTTATCCGATTCCCTGTATTGTATTTTGCAGAGATCTTGAACCCGATGAACTCTTCCGCAAAAAAGCGGTGGAGAACGGAGTTCCCCTTTTCAAAACCAAAAATACGACATCGGTGTTTATGGCGGAAACCATTCGCTGGCTGAATGTGAAACTGGCTCCCTGCATTTCCATTCACGGAGTTCTGGTTGATATTTACGGCGAAGGTGTTCTGATTACGGGTGAGAGCGGAATCGGTAAATCCGAGGCGGCACTCGAGCTGATTAAAAGAGGACACCGTCTGGTTACCGACGATGTGGTGGAAATTCGTAAAGTCAGCGAGGATACACTGATCGGAACCGCACCGGAAACCACAAAGCATTTAATCGAGCTTCGCGGTATCGGAATCGTGGATGTAAAGACACTGTTCGGTGTATCGTCCGTTAAGGAAACCCAGAATATCGACCTTGTAATCAAGCTTGCGGACTGGAACAAGGATACCGAATATGACAGACTCGGACTCGAAGAGCAGTATACGGAATATCTCGGAAACAAGGTGGTCTGCCACAATATTCCGGTACGTCCCGGACGAAATCTGGCAATCGTATGCGAGACGGCAGCAGTAAATCACAGACAGAAAAAGATGGGCTACAATGCGGCTCAGGAGCTTTACAAGAGAGTACAGAATTCCCTTGCACAGAAGAGGGAAGAAGACGAATAAATAAAACCGGATGAATTAGGAGGAGCAGTTATGGCACAGTATGTTTTTGCAGTGGATTTGGGAGGAACGACCGTAAAGCTGGGTCTTTTCGATCCCGAGGGAAATGTTCTTGACAAGTGGGAAATCGTAACCCGCAAGGAAAACGGAGGAGAACTGATTCTTCCCGATATTGCAGAAAGCATCAAAAAGAAAGCGGAAGAAAAAAATATTGCGAAGGAAGAAGTGCTGGGCGTGGGCATTGGTGTTCCGGGCCCCGTGGATTCCAAGGGAACCATTTATAAAGCTGCAAATCTCGGCTGGGGTGTTTTCAATGTGAGTGAAAAACTCGGAGAGCTTACGGGATTTTCCGTAAAAACCGGAAACGATGCAAACGTTGCCGCGCTTGGCGAGATGTGGAAGGGCGGCGGAAAAGGTTATTCCAGCATTGTTGCGGTAACCCTCGGTACCGGTGTCGGCGGAGGTGTAATCGTGGAAGGAAAACTGATTGCCGGATCCACCGGAGCGGGTGGTGAAATCGGACACATTCATGTGGAAGACAACGAGACCATTCCCTGCGGATGCGGAAACAAAGGCTGTCTGGAGCAGTATACTTCCGCTACGGGAATTACCAGGCTGGCAAATGAGCGCCTTGCAAAAGATGACAAGCCCAGCGTTTTAAGAGAGGGCGAGGTCAGCGCAAAGACCGTATTTGATGCGGTAAAAGCAGGGGATGAACTTGCAATCGAAGTTGCCGAAGTATTCGGAATGTATCTCGGAAAAGGTCTTGCAACCGTAGCTTGTGTTGTAAATCCAGAGGCCTTTGTAATCGGCGGCGGCGTAAGCAAAGCAGGCGAAGTACTGTTTGATTATATTGAAAAGAACTACAAAGCATTCGTGTTCCACGGTGCAAGAGATGCCAAATTCTGTCTGGCGACTCTCGGAAATGATGCGGGAATTTTCGGTGCAGCGAAACTGGTACTTGAATAAGGGAAAAAGATGACATCCGATCAAAAAGAAAAACTGATGAATCTGATGGGGGAAGGCCAGGTTATTTTTTCGGAACCCATGGACAAACATACCACATTTCATATCGGCGGAGAGGCTGAGGCTTTTGTGCGCGTCGAATCCATTGAGGAACTGACCGACTTAAGATCATTTTGCAACAGAGAACAGATTCCTTTCTTCTTTTTGGGAAAGGGAAGCAATATTCTGGTCGGGGATAAGGGCATTTCGGGCGTAGTAGCCACCTTCGGAGAGAAGATGTGCAGAATTACCGTCAAGGAGGATATGGTTATTGCCGAGGCAGGAGCCACGCTTGCGGCGGTAGCCAGCTTTGCCATGCAGAAGGGACTTACCGGAATGGAATTTGCGGCCGGTATTCCGGGAACCGTCGGAGGTGCTCTCCGAATGAATGCGGGCGCGTACGGCGGCGATATGTCACAGATTGTCGGCTGGGTCCGTGTTCTTGAACCGGACGGAAATGTTAAGACAATTCTCGGAGCACATATGGGATTCGGATATCGGACTTCCGTTTTGCAGGAGGTTCCCTATATTGCCCTGGCCTGCGGAATACAGCTGATGGTAGGCGATGAAAAAGAAATCCGCATGAAGATGCTGGATCTTGCGGCAAGAAGGAGAGAAAAACAGCCGCTGGAATATCCGAGTGCCGGAAGCACGTTTAAACGTCCGGAGGGCTATTTTGCCGGAAAACTGATTGAGGAAGCCGGACTTCGGGGAAAAAGAGTCGGCGGAGCGATGGTCAGTGAAAAGCATTGCGGATTTATTGTAAATGAGGATCATGCCACCGCAAAGGATGTTCGGGAATTAATGGAACAGGTCAGAAAGGCAGTTTACGAACAGACCGGAGTTTTACTGGAGCCGGAAGTTATTTTTGTGGGAGAAGAGTAATGCGTTTTGTCATTGTTACGGGAATGAGCGGAGCCGGAAAGCTGACCGCACAGAAAATGCTCGAGGATCTCGGATATTACTGTGTGGATAATCTTCCCGTGCCCTTAATCAGTAAATTTGTGGAGCTGATTTTAGAGCCGAACCGGGAAATTACCAAGGTGGTCCTGGGAATTGACGTTCGTGCGGACCAGTCCTTCGATGAAGTTCAGGAAGCGCTGGAAGAACTGAAAAAGAAGCATTTTCCTTATGAAATTCTGTTCATGGATTCTTCCGACGATACCCTGATGAAACGATACAAGGAGTCCAGGAGAATGCATCCGCTTGCGCCGGACGGAAGGGTCATTGACGGAATAAACAGAGAGCGGGAAATTTTAAAGAAAATCAAATCCGAATCGGATTACGTAATTGATACCTCGAGACTTCTGACCAGGGAATTGAAAGCGGAGCTGGAAAATATCTTTGTGAAAAACGAAAATTATAATTCGCTGATGGTGAATATTGTGTCATTCGGATTTAAGCACGGATTGCCGGCGGATGTGGATCTGGTATTTGACGTGCGGTTTCTGCCGAACCCGTTTTATATTGACGAACTGAAGGAAAAGACCGGAAACGATAAGGAAGTCAGGGATTATGTAATGAGTTATCCGGAGAGCAGGGAGTTTCTGGAAAAGCTTACGGATATGATTTTATTTCTGATTCCGAATTATGTGAAAGAGGGAAAGAATCAGCTGGTAATCGGAATCGGCTGTACGGGCGGAAAACACAGAAGCGTCACGCTGGCGAACGAACTGTATGAAGCGTTGAAGGACAAAGGATCCTTCGGACTGAAAATAGAGCACAGGGATATCAAATGACGGAAGATCGTGCAGACAAGACTTTTTCCAGAAAAGTGAAGGAAGAGTCTGCAAAAAACATACCACAGGCCAGGCACTGCCGCCTCGCGGAGCTTGCCGTAATCCTGTTTTCATACGGGACTTTGACGGAAAAAGACGGCGAAAGAAGGCTGGTGATTTCCTGCGAGCAGGAGATGATTGCCAGAAAATGCTTTACATTGACGGAAAAAACATTTAATATTAGTGTTGGTCTGCATAAAAATGAGCACCTGTATCATATGGAAATTGCAGGGGAAGAATTTGTTTCGGAAATTCTTTCGGCATTGAAAATGAATTCGGCACCCATTGGGGAACTGAAGAATATGGGGCGCGTTTCTGCGGTTCTTCTGAAAACGGAATGTTGTCGCAGGGCATTTTTAAGAAGCTGTTTTTTCTGCTTCGGCAGTCTGTCGGATCCTCAAAAAGGATACCATTTGGAATTTGTCTGTCAGAAAGAAGAACAGGCGAATCAGATTGCGGAGATTTTAAACGATTTTGAAATTACCGCAAAAATTACGGTTCGAAAGAAATATTATGTCGTATACCTGAAGGAAGGTTCGGCGATTGTGGATCTGCTGAATATTCTGGGGACTCATGTGGCAATGATGGAACTGGAAAACTTCCGGATTCTGCATGAAATTGCGGGGGATACGAACCGGCGGGTAAACTGCGAAACGGCAAATCTGTTAAAGAGTGTCAATGCCGCAAATTCCCAGATCGACGACATTAAATATATTGAAAAAACCGTGGGTCTTAAAACACTGCCGAAACCGCTTTACGAGATTGCGGTGGTGCGACTGGAACACGATGATGCTACATTAAAAGAACTTGGGGAGTTCTTGGACCCGCATGTAGGAAAGTCGGGAGTCAATCACAGACTTCGCAAAATTTCCGAAATTGCGGAAAGCTTAAGGGGTAAAAATTAGAGAAGGTTGCGAAAATCAATGGAACATGATGGTACAAGGAGGAAAGAATCATGATTTCAAAAGAGATGGCCGTAACACTTTCGGGAGGAATGGAAGCAAGACCGGTAGCAGTACTGGTTCAAGTGGCAAGTCAGTATGACTCATCCATTTATCTTCAGGTAGGCGAAGGAAAAAAAGTCAATGCCAAGAGTATCATGGGCATGATGAGCCTTGGTCTCGGACAGGGCGCAGTCGTTACCGTTATCGCTGACGGAACGGACGAGCAGCTTGCCATTGAAGAGATTGAGAAGTACATCACACAGGCAGTTTAATGGCAGCAAAGTAAAAATGGGCAAGAAAGTTCTTTTTGTTTATAATGCTCATGCAGGTCAGGAACGAATCCGTTTTGCCCTGGTGGATGTTCTGGATATTTTCCAGAAAGCCGGTTATGAAGTTACCGTTCATCCCACGCAGGCAAAGGATGATGCAACCGACTGCGTGGTGCAAAATGACGGAAAATATGATATGGTTGTCTGTTCCGGCGGAGACGGTACCCTGGATGAAGTGGTTAAAGGAATGGGCCACTGTAAAGAGCGTGTGCCGATCGGATATCTTCCGGCTGGAAGCACAAATGACTTTGCCAAAACTCTGGGAATTCCTTCGGAGTTTGCAAAAGCCGCAAAAATCGTGGTTTCCGGAAAACCCTTCGGTTGTGACGTGGGAACTTTTAACGGAAATCCGTTTGTTTATATTGCGGCATTCGGCGCATTTACGGAAACTTCGTACGGAACCAATCAGAAGGTAAAGAATATTTTCGGCCATATGGCATATGTAATCGAAGGAATCCGCTCAATCGGAATGGGTAATTTAAAACCGTATTCCATGAGTATCGTGGCCAATAACCAGCTGATTAAGGATACCTTTATTTACGGAATGGTCAGCAATACCGTTTCCATTGGCGGTGTCCGTCTGACAGATAAGGGAGTGAAGCTCGATGACGGAGAGTTCGAAGCGCTCTTTATCAAATATCCGGACGATCCCGTGGAAATGAATTCTCTTCTGTCTTCCCTGCTTGCGCAGGAGGCGGATCCGGAGCATATGTATTATTTCAGGGCTTCGGAGATTCATATCAAAGCCGACCAGGAAACACCCTGGACGCTCGACGGAGAAAACGGCGGCTTTCACTATGAGGCCGAGATTAAAAACTTCAGAAAAAAGGTGCAGATTATTGCACCGTAATCAGAAAAATTACCCGTGCCCGGCACGGGTTTTTAAAAGTTCCGTTTTATATGTGAAAGAGCCGGTGCCAGGCACCGGCTCTTTCAAAATAGGAGAAAATGAAAAAAATCTAGAAAATGAGGAGTCCCGGGTTTCCCGGGGTTTTTGTTTTTCATTAGTATGATTAAAGCTTAACAGTGAAATATGAACAGGTTATGAATAAAAATCAAAGAAACGGTCAAACTTTTGTGTTTGGCCGGTCACATAATGTTTTTGTTGATAAAAAGCGGGAAAAATGGTAATATAACCTTGTATGGGCAGTAAGCCGAAACGGCATGTTCGGGCGGAGGTTTGTTATGGACAATTTCGTGGATAAAGTATCACAGAGAATTAATGCGCAGGAAATGATTAAGGCAAATGTTCAGGCGGAAGCAAATGAGATGCAGCGCCTTCAGGAGCAGGTTGCGCAGTATGAAGCAATTCTCCAGGATATGCGGAAACTGAACTACAAGAATACGGAGCTGACTGACAAAATCGGTGCACTGGTTGATGAAAGCATGCTGCCCGTGGATCAGATGAAACAGTCCAGCCTGATGGTATCCGATTCCGTTACGGAAGTTCGTCAGATTGCGGAAGATGTTCGCAGTTCGGTAGACGAGGTTCGTTCCTCTTCCGAGGAATTAAAGACATCCGTTAAGGCATCCGTGGATAATGCGATTTTGACGATGCGTCGTGAGAACAGAGAAATCGCGGAGCATCTGGAATATATCCGTTCCACCGTTGATAATATCAAGAGTCCTACGGAAGAGGACGAAGAATTAAAGGCGGAAGAAGCCAGAAAGCGTGAAGAAGCCGAGCGACAGAAGGAAGAAGCGCGTCTTCTGAAAGAGGAAGAAGACAAAAAGGCTTTGGAAGAAATGTTCAAACAGTCGGATGAATTTGTGCACAAGGAAAACGTAAAGGTTTACCGTAATGTGCAGGCTGTTGTGGTTGACGAATTTAAGAACCAGACGGATGGACTCACCAAGCACAATCAGGAGCTTTATGAGAGACTGAAGTCCACTCGTATGCTGGTTATTATTGCTATGTTTTTGGGCTTTGCGAATGTGGTACTTACGGTACTGATGATTCTCGGAGTTCTGTAATTTCAGATTTTTATGAAGCATTTTTCAAGATATTGGATTTCTACAAGAGTGTTGTTTATAAGGGTGCTGTTAAGCACCTTTATTGTCGCACTTTTTTTTATGCCGTGTATTCATTTTTTCAAGCATGACAGCGAGAACAGTTTTACCATCAGCATTTACGGACAGACGGTCGGAACCGTGTCAAAGAGGGAACATGCCGATGATCTTCTCGCACGTGCAAGAAAATCCCTGGCCGCCAGAAACAACACCTTAGTTCTGCTTGAGCCGATGGACTATCAGATTACGGGTGAGGAAAGAATCTTCAATTCTACGGATACCGACAGGGAAATTCTTGTGCGCATGACGGAAATCATGCAGGGACATGAAAAGAAGGCAAGAAGAAGCGCCTACACGATGAAGGTGCGCGGAATCACAATCAATATGGCGAGCGCGGACGATATTGTGGAACTGCTTGAGAGGACGATTGAAAAATACGATACCGAGGGTCAGTACGAGGTTGTGATGCAGAAGGATGAAAACCGTGACTTAAACGTCCTCTGCGTATCCATCCGGAGAAAGCAGGAAAAGGAAGCGTTTTCCGCTACATCCGGTGTGGAAAGTTCCATGACCGAAATCGGAAAATCCTGCGAAGAGGTGTATACCCTGGGCTTCGACGATTATGCACTCGGGCTTCGTCAGATGAATCTGAGCGATACCGTGGAAGTGGTGGAAACCAGTGTTTCCGCAGATGATATTATGGATGTCGAAGAGGCCATGAAGCTTCTGACCGACGAACAGGATGTTCAGCAGACCTATGAGGTTCAGTCCGGCGATACCCTTTCCGCAATTTCCCTGAAGGTAAATATTCCCATGGAAACCATCGTGGCGATGAACTCCGAATTTATGGAAAGCGTTAACTCCACGATTCATGTGGGACAGACGCTGGTTATTACGGTTCCCGAACCCGAGCTTGCTGTGGAATGGGTGAACCGTGAACATTACAGTGAAACTTATGAGGCGGATATCCAGTATGTCGATAACGATGAATGGTTTACTAACCAGCAGGTTGTTTTACAGGAGCCTCTTGCGGGTTATCGTGAACTGATTGCGGACGTGCATTACTCCAACGACACGGAAGTTTCGAGAGAAATCATCAAAGAAGATGTCTTAATGGATGCCGTTCCGAAGATAATCGAACGCGGAACAAAGATTCCTCCGACCTTTATCTGGCCCCTTTCCGGCGGACGTATTTCATCCTACTTCGGAAGAAGAAAATCTCCTACGGCAGGTGCTTCTTCCTACCATAAGGGTCTGGATATCGCCACTCCTACCGGCTCGGCCGTATATGCATCGAGTGGTGGCGTGGTTACGAGTGCAGGATGGAACGGCGGTTACGGTTACGCGGTAGTTATCCGTCATCCCGACGGTCATTCCACGAGATACGGTCACTTAAGCAAGATTCTGGTATCCGTGGGTCAAAGTGTATCCCAGGGACAGACAATCGCCAGATCCGGTTCTACCGGTGTCAGCACGGGTCCTCATCTCCATTTTGAGGTAATTGAAAACGGTACGCAGGTGGATCCTTTGAGATTTTTGCGGTAGTATCCTTCGAAAAGGCTGAAATTTTGTAAAATATATAAAATTGCATTTTTAAGAAAAGAGATATATAATAGATTGTTGGATTATTCAGAATTCGATATCGGATTACGGAGAATTTGATGGAAAAATATATCATTACGGGTGGAGAACCCCTCGTCGGTGAAGTGGAAATCGGAGGCGCCAAAAATGCGGCCCTTGCGATTTTAGCCGCTTCCATTATGACCGATGAGACCGTTACAATCGAAAATGTTCCCGATGTCAGGGATACAAACGTTATGATGCAGGCAATGCAGAGCATCGGCGCAATTATAGAGAAGCTGGACCGTCATACTTATAAGATTAACGGTTCGAGAATTCATAACCAGGTTATTTTAAACGAAGGCATCAAGAAGATTCGTGCTTCCTACTATCTGATCGGTGCGCTTCTCGGCAAATACAAAAATGCGGAAGTTCCGCTTCCCGGCGGATGCAATCTGGGAACCCGTGCAATTGACCAGCATATTAAAGGCTTCAGAAGTCTGGGTGCAACGGTGAATGTACGCCATGGTTCCGTAATTGCGCATGCAACATCCCTTAAGGGTGTGCATATTTTCATGGATAAGGTTTCCGTGGGTGCTACCATAAATGTAATTATGGCGGCGGTAATGGCAGAAGGAAAGACCGTTATCGAGAATGCCGCAAAGGAGCCCCATGTCGTTGATCTGGCAAACTTCTTAAACAGTATGGGAGCCAATATCAAGGGCGCCGGTACCGATGTGATTCGTATCACGGGCGTTTCGAAGCTTCACAAGACCGAATATATGATTATTCCCGATCAAATCGAAGCGGGAACTTATCTTATGGCGGCAGCAGCCACCAGAGGCGATGTTACCGTAAAGAATGTTATTCCCAAGCACTTGGAATGTATTTATGCGAAGTTAAACGAAATCGGCTGTAAAATCGAAGAGTCCGACGACGCGGTAAGAGTGATTGCGACGAACCGGCTCGGAAACACACAGGTTAAGACACTGCCTTATCCCGGCTTCCCGACGGACATGCAGCCGCAGATGACTGTGACACTCGGTATTTCTCAGGGAATCAGTATTGTTACGGAGAGTATTTTTGATAACCGTTTCAAATACGTTGACGAGCTGACCAAGATGGGATGTGACATCAAGGTGGAAGGCAATACCGCAATTATTACGGGAGTAGACCGTTATACAGGCGCGGAAATCGCGGCTCCGGATTTAAGAGCGGGTGCTGCACTGGTAATCGGTGCACTCTGTGCGGAAGGCGAATCCGTTGTCACGGATGTAAAATACATTCAGCGCGGTTATGAGGATTTTCACATAAAGCTTGCAAAGCTCGGTGGAAAAATCCAGATGGTATACGAACCCGACAGCCCGGAGGACATGCCGGATCCCGCATTCCGTGTGGTTTGCTGACAGAATGATATAAACAGATACATATACATTTCTCTTATTCAGAGTGGTGGAGGTACATAGGACCTGTGAAGCCACGGCAACCCCCGAAAGGGAAGGTGCCAGCCTGAGCGATTTTTTCGAACAATAAGGGGATTTGGGAAAACCGGTCCGCTTATGTAAGCGGACTTTTTTTCGAAAAAAATCCTTTTTTTGGATAGAGTAGTTTAGTAATTCAGTCAAAAGAAAGGTTTGTTATGGAAAAAAGATTATTTACTTCAGAATCAGTTACAGAAGGACATCCCGACAAGGTTTGCGATGCCATTTCGGATGCCATTCTGGATGCCTGCATCGAGCAGGATCCTTTAAGCCGTGTAGCCTGCGAGACTACCTGCTGTACCGGTTTTGTTCTGGTTACCGGAGAGATTACCACGAAGGCGGTAATTGATATTCCGGGTCTTGTCAGAAAGACCGTAAACGAAATTGGCTACAACCGCGGAAAAATCGGTTTCGATGCAGATACCTGTGCGGTTTTTGTTGCGCTTGACCAGCAGTCGGCGGATATCGCCATGGGTGTTGACAAGGCGCTGGAAGCCAGGGAAAATCTGATGAGCGATGCCGAAATCGAAGCCATCGGAGCGGGCGACCAGGGAATGATGTTCGGATATGCCACTAACGAAACAGAGGAACTTATGCCGTATCCGATCAGTCTGGCGCACAAGCTTGCAAGACAGCTGAGCGCAATCCGCAAGGACGGAACTTTAAGTTATTTAAGACCCGACGGAAAGACACAGGTATCCGTGGAATATGATGAAGACGGAAAGCCGGTTCGCCTTGAGGCGGTGGTCTTATCTACACAGCACGACCCGAGTGTGACCCAGGAGCAGATTCACGAGGATATCAAGAAATATGTCTTCGATCCTATTCTTCCGAAGGAATTGCTGGATGAAAATACCAAGTTTTTCATCAATCCTACCGGTCGTTTTGTAATCGGCGGCCCTCACGGTGATGCCGGTCTTACCGGAAGAAAAATTATCGTGGACACCTACGGCGGATATGCACGTCACGGCGGCGGAGCATTCTCCGGAAAGGACTGCACAAAGGTCGACAGAAGTGCCGCCTATGCGGCAAGATATGTCGCAAAAAATATTGTGGCAGCAGGACTTGCGGATAAATGTGAAATCCAGTTATCTTATGCAATCGGTGTGGCAAAGCCGACTTCCGTTATGGTAGATACCTTCGGAACCGGAAAGATCAGCGACGAAAAGCTCGTGGATCTTATTCGTGAGAATTTTGATCTTCGCCCGGCCGGAATTATCAAAATGCTGGATTTAAGAAGACCGATTTATCGTCAGACCGCTGCATACGGTCATTTCGGAAGAACGGATATTGATCTTCCCTGGGAGAAGACAGATAAGGCAGAGGCATTAAAGAAAGCGCTTCAGTAAAGGGTAACCGGACAGGATGCCTATGGAAAAAAGCAAAAATAAGAATTCAGAGATTTTATGGAAAGTGATTTGGATTTCGCTGATAATATTTACGGTTCTCGGAATCGTAAAATCACTTTTCGTGAGTCTTGACATAGACGAATCTTACGCTGTTGCACAAGCTTATCGCCTGGTTACGGGCGATAAGCTGATTTTTGATATGTGGGAACCGCATCAGCTGTCCGGTTTTCTTCCGGCTCTTTTTCTGGCCCCGTTTTATTATCTTTTTAAAAATACCGATTATGCGGTTTTGATTCTTCGCATTTTCGGAACAGGCATTCATCTGATTATCGGAACCTATCTTTACAGCACGGCGAAGGGCGTCATCGGGAAAAAAAGCGCCTTTCTTGCGACAATTCTTCATGTGAATTTTCTTCCCAAATGGATTACAATGCCGGAATTCGAACTGATGCATTACTGGTGCATGGTTTTGATTTTTCTGCTTCTTTACCGGAACGAGAGCACAAAAAATGAAATCCGGGTAATTCTTGCGGGACTCCTTTATGTTGTATCGGGACTCTGCTATCCCACAATGGTTGTTCTTCTGCCTCTTTACGTGGCGGGGCTTCTGCTTACAAAGAAGAAGAGAAGTGCAGCATATTTTGCATTTTTCTCCGTTGTACCATCCATCTTTTTCCTGGTGATTCTGATTCATAATATGGGACTGGATACGTTTCTGCGTTACGGAAGATACATTCTTTCGGATCCCTCCCATGTCTCCGATACGGCGGGAGCAAAATGGCTGAGAATGGGAGCGGATCTTCTGCAAGCCGGCATTTTGCTCGGAATCTCCTTTCTGATTGCGGCGGCGGTTACCGGAGTGCTGTTTTTTATAAGGCGGAAAAAAGAAAAGCTGACAAAGGAAAACCTTTTTATGATTTTCTTTTCGGTTTCCTGCACGGCACTGTGCGTACGCAGTATCTACGGATATCTGTTTGGGGATGAAAATCAGTTTACCGTGCTGGTTCGTTATGTCCCGGCCGTGATTCTGATTCTGGTAGCGGCCTTTCCTTTTCGAAAGGAGCTTAAGAGGGAAATCTGGTTCGGTATTCTGCCGGCGGTATTAAGCATTCCGGCGGTTCTTGCTATTTCTAACATGGGACTGAACGTATCTCTTTCGAAACTTTTTCCGGCAATCCTTGCAGGATTCTTTGTTCTGGGAAAGGTAGGGAAGAAGGACGAGAAATTCATATTCGGTGTGCGAAGCGCGAAGGTGGCGGCACTTGCCATTCTTCTCTGCCTGTTCATCTGTAAAATCCTTTTGATTCGTGTAACAGGCTGTCTGCCTGTTACAGTGAAGGCTCCGCTTATGTATGTCGACGGAGGACCGGCAAAGTGCATATGGGTGCCTGAAAAACCGGCTCTGTACTGGAATGAATCCTATGATGTATTAAAGCAGCTTATTCCGGAGAAAGCGAATGTTCTGTATGTGGGAAGAGAGCAGCTGTTCTATGTCAGTTTCTGCGACCGCGTCTGCACTCCTTCCGTGCAGGGAACCACGGTCTTTAACGAAATTTACGAAACCTACTATAAGGAGTTTCCGGAGAAAATGCCGGAGATTGTGGTTTATGACAGATCCTTCGGGGAAGAGGCGTATTATGCGGGCTATGTCGGAGGAGTGGATTTTAGGGATGAGTGGATTAAAAACTGGGTTTCGGAAAACTTTGAGACCGACAGGGAAGTCGAAGTCGGAAATTATACGATTCTGTATTTGAAACAGGGAAACAATACGTAGGAAGAAAAGGGCTGAAACCGTGTCAGCCCTTGAATTTTGCCTGCTGATGCGGTAAAATATGATTGATTTTTTGTAACCATTTTTGGGGAGGTACAAATTATGTCTGAAGTAAGCAGCGATACCAGATTTTTTGATGTGGACAAGGATTCTCATGACAGAGTGAAGCTGATTCTCGCAGATGTGTATCAGGCGCTCAAGGAGAAGGGCTATAATCCCGTGAACCAGATTGTGGGATATATTATGTCCGGAGATCCGACCTACATTACCAGCCACAATAATGCAAGAAGTACCATTATGAAGGCAGAACGTGACGAACTGGTTGAGGAGATGCTTTTGGCATTTATCGAAGCGAACGGCTGGAACTGATATGCGGATTATGGGACTTGATTTCGGCTCGAAGACGGTCGGCGTAGCCGTGTCCGACCCGACAGGATTTCTGGCGGGCGGCGTGGAAATTATCCGGAGAGAGCGCGAAGACAAACTGAGACAGACCCTGGCCAGAATCGAGGAACTGATTGTTTCTTACGAAGTGGGAAAAATCGTTCTCGGCTGTCCTTTTAACATGGACGGAACGAGCGGCATCCGTGTGGAGAAAACCCTGGCATTCAAAGAGAGTCTGGAAAGACGCACGGGTTTGCCCGTTATTTTGTGCGACGAACGGTTAAGCACCGTGGAAGCGGATGAAATCATGGATGAGGTCGGTGTCAGAAAACAGGACCGGAAAAAGCATGTGGATAAAATAGCCGCCACCATCATTTTGCAGAGATATCTGGATGAGAACGGCAGCAAACAATAATTTCGGAGAAAAAACAATGGAAAAAATTAAATTCGTGGCCGAGGACGGCGAGAGCATGGAATGGTATGTGCTCGAACAGACCACGGTCGGCGGAATCAATTACATACTTGTAACGGACAGTGAAGAGGGCGATGCGGAAGCATTGATTTTAAAGGATTTGTCCGCGCCCGGCGATGAAGAAGCAAATTATGAAATCGTTGAGGACGAAGAGGAACTGAAGTCCGTTGCGGGAATTTTTGAAAATCTGATGGAAGACGTGAAATTGACATGAGTTCTGAAAAAATAAAGATTATTCCGCTCGGCGGACTCGAGCAGATCGGAATTAACATCACGGTATTCGAATATGAAGACGAAATGATTGCCGTGGATTGCGGTTTGGGATTCCCCACGGAGGATATGCTGGGAATCGATCTCGTAATTCCGGATGTCACATACATCAAAGAAAACCGCGACAGATTTAAAGGTTTTTTTATTACCCACGGTCATGAAGACCATATCGGCGCACTGCCGTATGTCTTAAAGGAAATCAATGCTCCGGTCTTTGCCACAACCCTTACAATGGGGCTGATTGAGCATAAGCTTAAGGAACATAAGATTCTGGATACCGTGGAACGTATTATTGTGGATTTCGGGCAGGTTGTCAGAATCGGCAAGCTGGCAGTGGAATTCATTAAGACAAATCATTCCATCGTGGACGCTGCGGCGCTTGCGATTTACTCCCCTGCCGGAATCGTAATTCACACAGGGGATTTTAAGGTGGATTATACGCCCGTATACGGCGATGCAATCGATCTTCAGAGATTTGCGGAGCTCGGCAAAAAGGGTGTGCTGGCGCTTCTCTGTGATTCCACCAATGCGGAACGTCCGGGAGTTACCCCTTCGGAAAAGACCCTCGGAAAAACGTTCAAAGCGATGTTTCATGAGAATGAAAATCGTCGTATTATTGTTGCGACATTTGCGTCCAATGTGGACAGAGTGCAACAGATTATCGATACGGCGCATTCCTGCGGAAGGAAAGTAGTGGTGGAAGGCCGCAGCATGGTCAACATCATCCAGACCGCAAAGGAATTAAACCGTCTTTCCATTCCGGAGAATACACTGATTGACGTGGATGAAATACCGCAGTATCCGGACGAGAAAACGGTAATCATTACCACGGGTTCCCAGGGAGAAAGTATGGCGGCGCTGAGCCGTATGGCAATGGGAACACACAGGAAAATCAAAATTTCACCGACGGATACGATTATCTTTTCTTCCCATCCGATTCCCGGAAATGAAAAGGCCGTAACCAGGGTAATGAACGATCTTCTCTTAAAGGGAGCAAAAGTGGTTTTCCAGGATGCCCATGTATCCGGCCATGCCTGCAGGGAAGAAATCAAACTGATTTATACGCTGACCCAGCCGAAATATGCAATTCCCGTTCACGGAGAATACAAGCATTTAAAGGCACAGGAAGAAATTGCCAAAGAACTCGGAATGGAATCCGAACGGATTGTAATTCTCCGGTCCGGAAATGTTCTTGAACTCGGAGAAGAAAGCGCGGAGATTACCGGAGAAGTTCAAAGCGGTGCCATCTATGTGGACGGACTCGGTGTCGGAGACGTCGGTACGACGGTAATGCGCGAGAGACAGAATCTTGCGGAAGAAGGAATTGTTATCGTAACACTTGTTGTGGACAGCTATACGGGCGAGTATCTGGCCGGTCCCACCATTGTCAGCAGAGGCTTTGTATACATGAAGGATGCGGAGGATCTGCTTGAGGAGGCGGAGGCTTTGGCAGGCGAGAAACTCGAAAAACTGCGAGGACAAGGCGTTACGGACTGGAACCGTTTAAAGGGAAGTTTAAAGGATACGCTCGGAGATTTCTTCCGCAAGAAAACTAAGAGAAATCCGATGATAGTATCGATTTTTGAAGAGGTCTGATATGCTGGGATTTGAGAAAGAAATCGAGGATTTTACACAGACGGTCTGCGAAACTCCCATTTATCTGAATTTTATCGAGAAGAAAAGAATTCTGAAAATGGACGAGGAGCTGTGGAACCAGGTGGCCGAATACCGGAAAAAGAAATTCGATATGCAGGCCTTATTAAGCGGTGATGAAATGTTCAATCGCACGGAAGCCTTTGAGAGAGAGTACGAATGGCTCTTAAGCGATATCCGTGTGGCTGAATTTCTGGATGCGGAACTGGCAGTGTGCAGGCTTTTGCAGAAAATAAGCACCAGTCTGATTATGGCACTGGATTTTGAATAGAGCGGTATTGAAAGGATTTTACAAAAGGTTTGAAAAAGAAATTTTTGATTAAAACAGGAACCTTCCTGATGAAAATTGCATTTCTGGGCCTTGCGGTTTTTATTCTCTACAGGGTGGCCGGCTTTGCTTTTGATTTCGGTTTCCGGATTTTTGCCGAGGAGCCCGTCGACAGGGAACCCGGTATTGATGTGAATGTTGCGATTGTGGAAGGCAAGAGCGTAAAGGAAATCGGAAAGCTTCTGGAAGAAAAGGGGCTGATTCGAAACGGAACGCTGTTTATTCTTCAGGAAAAATTCAGCGAATATTCGGGAGAATTAAGACCGGGTGTGTACACACTGAACACGTCCCAGACACCTTATGAGATGATGGCGATTATGTCACAGGAAGTGACGGAAACCCAGGAGGACACTTCGTCCGACGTATACGATGCAACGGAGCCCGGAACGGATGACGGTGATTCGGAAGAAGGCGAAGGGGAAGGTGAGAACGGTGAAGGCGATCCTACCGCCGGTGCCGGAGAGCAGGAATAAATTGATTACGGACGAGAGACTGACAACCTATATTAATTCTCTGGGAAGCAGCGATTCCCCTTTTCTGGAAAGGATTGAAGCCGAGGCTCTTAGCGGAAATGTTCCGATTATCCGGAAGGATATGCAGGGATTTTTAAAATTCTTAATGGTAGTCAGAAAACCCGGAAGTATTCTGGAGGTCGGTACGGGAACCGGATTTTCCACACTTCTGATGGCGGAAAATACAAAAGAAGCACATATCACGACCATAGAGAAGTATGAGAAGCGGATTCCCACCGCAAAGAAAAATTTCGAAGACAGCGGTATGGGGGAGAGGATTTCCCTGATTGAGGGAGATGCAACGGAGGTTCTAAAGGAACTGACCGGCCCCTACGATTTTATTTTTATGGATGCCGCAAAGGGTCAGTATTTAAACTTTCTGCCGGATGTCTTAAGACTTCTTCCCGAGGGCGGAATGCTTGTTACCGACAATGTTTTGCAGGACGGTGACATTACGGAGTCTCGCTATGCGGTTTGCAGAAGAGACCGCACGATTCATGCAAGAATGCGTGAATACCTTTATGAACTGACACATTCCGAAATGCTCGATACAACGGTTCTGCCAATCGGCGACGGGGTATCGGTATCGGTAAAAAAATAAAAAGAATTGCAAAGAAGAGATGAAAAAGCCTGAATTACTGGTTCCGGCAGGTTCGCCGGAAGTATTAAAAGTTGCGGTATTATACGGAGCTGATGCAGTATACATCGGCGGTGAAGCCTTCGGTTTGCGTGCAAAAGCCAAAAATTTTTCGGCTACCGAAATGACCGAGGGCATTTCCTTTGCCCATAAACACGGGGTTAAGGTGTATGTTACCGCCAATATTTTTGCACATAATTACGATCTGGAAGAGGCGGCAAAATATTTCCGTGAACTGGCGGAAATTAAGCCCGATGCCATTCTGGTTTCGGATCCGGGCATGTTTCTGCTGGCGAAAGCAAACTGTCCGGAAATCGATCTTCACATTTCCACGCAGGCCAATAACACGAATTATATGACCTACCGCTTCTGGTGGGAGCACGGTGCAAAGAGAGTGGTTTCCGCAAGAGAACTGTCCTTGGAAGAGCTTAAGACCATCCGGGAAAACATTCCCGCCGAAATGGAAATCGAAAGCTTCATTCACGGGGCAATGTGTATTTCCTACTCCGGAAGATGTCTGCTTTCAAATTATTTTACCGGACGTGACGCAAACCGCGGGGAATGTACACATCCCTGCAGATGGAAATATGCGGTGATGGAAGAATCCAGACCCGGCGAATATCTTCCGGTATACGAAAACGAAAGAGGAACGTATATCTTTAATTCCAAGGATCTCTGCATGATCGAACATCTGCCCGAGCTTCTGAATGCCGGAATTGATTCCTTAAAAATCGAGGGAAGAATGAAAACGGCACTCTATGTGGCAACGGTTGCGAGAACCTACCGTAAGGCAATCGACGATCTTTTGGAGAGCGAAGAAAAATACCGTGCCAATATGGACTGGTATCATAACGAAATCAGAAAATGTACTTATCGTGAATTTTCCACAGGCTTTTATTTCGGAAAGCCGACGAACGAAAACCAGATTTACGATGCCAATACTTATTCGAGCGAGGCGGTTTATCTGGGACAGGTAAGTGAAATTGACGAAAGCGGTTATGCGGTATTCGAGCAGAAAAACAAGTTCTGTGTCGGTGACAGAATCGAGATTATGAAGCCGGACGGAGAGAATGTACCTACAGATGTAGTCGGAATATACGATGTGGACGGAAATTCAAAGGAGAGCGCTCCCCATCCGCAGGAAATGCTTTTTGTAAATTTATCTGTTCGCCCCGAAGCAGGGGATATTTTACGGGCAGCGGAAAGGAAATAGTTTATGGAAAAAATCAACATCGAGGAAATCTTTGCATCCAATGTGTTTACACGTGCGGTGATGGAAAAATACCTGCCGGAGGATGCATATAAGGAGGTACTTTCCGTGATTGAACACGGCGGAGAGTTATCAAAGGAAACGGCTAATGTGGTAGCCGGATGTATGAAGGACTGGGCCATTGAAAGAGGCGCAACCCATTACACACACTGGTTCCAGCCGTTAACCGGATTTACCGCCGAAAAGCATGACTCTTTCATCGGACATCCCGATGCGCAGGGACATATGATTATGGAATTTTCCGGAAAGGAACTGATCAAGGGCGAATCGGACGGTTCGAGCTTTCCTTCCGGCGGTCTTCGCGCAACGTTTGAGGCAAGAGGATATACCACCTGGGATATCACTTCTCCCGCATTCTTAAGAGAGGATGCGACGGGAACCATTCTCTGTATTCCGACCGCGTTCTGTTCCTATAAGGGCGAGGCACTGGATAAGAAGACACCGCTGCTTCGTTCCGTACAGGCAGTAAACGAACAGGCGCTCAGAATTGTGAGACTTTTTGGAAATACCACATCTTCAAAGGTGACTCCCTGTGTCGGTGCGGAGCAGGAATATTTCATCATTGACAGGGAAAAATACTTAAAGAGATACGATCTGATTTACTCCGGAAGAACCTTATTCGGTGCAAACGCACCCAAAGGACAGGAGATGAGCGATCATTATTACGGAAGCATCCGTGAGCGAATCGGTTCCTTTATGAAGGATGTAAACATCGAACTCTGGAAGCTCGGTGTTACCGCAAAAACGCAGCACAATGAGGTGGCTCCGGCACAACATGAGCTGGCTCCGATTTATGAAACGGCCAATGTGGCTGTGGACCATAACCAGCTGGTAATGGAAACACTGAGAAAGGTTGCGGAACGTCACGGTCTGACCTGCCTTTTGCACGAAAAGCCCTTCAATGGAATCAACGGAAGTGGTAAGCACAACAACTGGTCCTTAACGACGGATGACGGGATCAATCTTCTGGACCCGGGCGATACTCCCAACGCAAATATACAGTTCCTGCTGATTCTTGCCTGCATCATTAAGGCAGTGGACCGTCATGCGGATCTGTTAAGACAGTCTGCTTCCGATGTTGGAAACGATCTGCGTCTCGGTGCGGACGAAGCACCTCCCGCAATCGTGTCGATTTTCCTCGGCGAACAGCTGGACGATGTGGTAAGACAGCTGGTGGAGACCGGTGAAGCGAAGCATTTAATCAACAGCGAAGTTCTGGCAACGGGTGTGGATACCCTTCCGGATCTTTTAATCGATCCTACGGACAGAAACCGTACCTCACCGTTTGCGTTTACGGGAAACAAATTCGAATTCCGT
>Ga0247611_10002941_pt1 | contig 26293 bp, 19 predicted proteins | sample 177DNAGHGhighgp2_FD_192422 | JGI IMG/M metagenome (GOLD analysis project Ga0247611, IMG submission 192422) | Sheep rumen microbial communities from Palmerston North, Manawatu-Wanganui, New Zealand - 1770 DNA GHGhigh gp2 | ecosystem: Host-associated > Mammals > Digestive system > Stomach > Rumen... | reverse complement strand
TGGACGCGGATGTGCCCACCATCGTCAAACGCTACAAGGAGACGCGCCGTCCCCACCCGCTGGCCAAACGCGGCGGTAGCATTGAGGAGGCCGTCTACCGGGAGATGGACCTGCTGGCCCCCATCCGGGAACGGGCGGACTTTATCGTCAACAGCTCCACCCTCACGCTCGGGCAGCTGCAGAGCAGGCTCTTTGAGCTCATCGCCCCCGCGGGCGCCAAGCGTCAGCTCGAGGTCACGGTGGAGGCCTTCGGCTTTAAGCACGGCATCCCGCTCGACGCCGATCTTGTGTTCGATGTGCGCTTTCTCCCGAACCCCTACTACCTTGAGGAGCTGCGCCCGCTCACCGGCCTTGACCGTCCCGTGGCCCAGTATGTCTTCGACAGCAACGATGCCCGCAGCTTCATGGCGAAGGTGGAAGATCTGCTGGACTTTCTGCTGCCGCTCTATGTGGAGGAGGGCAAGCTGAGCCTGCTGGTCGCTGTGGGCTGCACCGGGGGACGGCACCGCAGCGTCGCCATCGCCGCGGCCCTGACCGATTATCTCAGGGCCAAGGGCATCAGCGCCGAGAACGTCAACCGCGATATCAAAAAGTAGGTACGCCCATGTCATTTTCATCCGATGCCAAGCGCGAGCTCTGCCGGGACCGTCTGGAGCGCCGCGACGCCGCCGTGGCCGAGAGCTACGGCGTGCTGCTGTACTGCCACAGCTTTGACGCACGGGAAGTGCGCATCATCACCGCAAGCCCCGACTTTGCCCAGCGCCTGCCGAAGCTTTTCAAACGCGCCTTTTCCCTCAGCTTCGACCAGCTACCCCCCGAGGGGGCGGCGGGCAAGCAGAGCTTTGCCGTCACCGACCCCAAAAAGCTTGCGCTGATCTTCGACGCCTTCGGCGCGGAAATCGGCGGCACCCTCTCCCACCATGTCAACTTCGGCGTGCTGGAGGACGAGAGCTGCCGCGCCGCCTTCATCCGGGGCGCGTTTTTAGCGGGCGGCAGCGTCACCGATCCCGAGAAGCGCTACCACCTGGAGCTTGCCACAGCCCACCAGAGCGTGAGCCGCGAGGTCTATACCCTGCTGCTGGACATGGGCTTTTCGCCGCGCGAGACGAAGCGGGCCGGCAACGCGCTTTTATACTTCAAGCAGGCCGACGCCATCGCCGACTTCTTCACCGCCATCGGCGCGCCGAGCACCGCCATGGGCGCTATGACCGCCAAAGTGGAAAAGGAGATGCGCAACACCGTCACCCGGCAGATCAACTGCGACAGCGCAAACGCCGACAAAACCGTCGCCGCCGCCCAGGAGCAGCTTGCCGCCATCCGCCGCATTGTGAAGGATTACGGCAGTCTCGACGTGCTGCCGGAGACGCTGAAGGACGCGGCCCTGCTGCGCATCACAAACCCCGAGGCAAGTCTGGCAGACCTTGCGGAGCTGAGCTTCCCCAAGGTCAGCAAGAGCTGTCTGAGCCACAGATTAAAGAAGCTTATGAGTTATACGCCGGAGGAATAAAGCCATGGCCTTTGTGCATTTACATGTTCACAGCGAGTACAGCCTCCTTGACGGCGCGTGCCGTACGGAGAGGCTCCCTTCGCGCGCCAAAGAGCTGGGCCAGACCGCCGTCGCGCTCACCGACCACGGGGTCATGTACGGGGCCGTCGCGTTTTATAAGGCCTGTGAGGCGGCGGGCGTCAAGCCCATCATCGGCTGCGAGGTCTATGTCGCCCCCCACAGCCGCACCGACCGCGTGCACGGCGTGGACAACGAGTACTCCCACCTGATCCTCCTGTGCCGCAATGAGGTGGGCTACCGGAACCTCTGCTATATGGTGTCCGCCGCCTTTACCGAGGGCTTCTACGTCAAGCCCCGCATCGACTGGGCGCTGCTGCACGAGCACGCGGAGGGCCTTGTGTGCCTGTCCGGCTGCCTCGCCGGGGCCATCCCCCAGATGCTCATTCACGACGACTACGAGGGCGCGAAGGCCAAGGCGCTGGAGCTGCGGGATCTCTTCGGGAAGGAATACTTCTTCCTCGAGATCCAGAACCACGGCATCGCCGACGAGACCCGCGCCGCCCAGGGACTGATTCGTCTTTCCCGTGAGACCGGCATTCCCCTCGCCGTGACAAATGACGCGCACTATATTGACAAGTCCGACGCCTATTATCAGGATGTGCTCATGTGCATCCAGACCGGCAAGACCGTGGACGAGCCCAACCGCATGCGCTTTGAGACCCAGGAGTTTTACTTAAAGTCCGAGGACGAGATGCGCGCCCTGTTTCCCGAGCTGCCCGAGGCCGCCGACAACACCCAGAAGATCGCCGACATGTGCGACTTTCATTTTGAGTTCGGCAACTACAAGCTGCCGCGCTTCAAGCTCCCCCAGGGCGAGACGGACAGCTGGGAATATCTGCAGAAGCTCTGTGAGAAGGGATTTGCCGAACGTTTCCCGGACAGGCCCGAAATTCACAAGCAGCTTGAGTATGAGCTGGACATGATCCACCGTATGGGCTTTGTGGATTACTTCCTCATCGTCTCGGACTTCATCGGCTATGCCAAGCGCAACGGCATCCCCGTCGGGCCCGGACGCGGCAGCGCGGCGGGCAGCGTGGTGTCCTACTGCCTGCACATTACGGACGTGGACCCCATCAAATACAGCCTCTTCTTTGAACGCTTCTTAAACCCCGAGCGCGTGAGCATGCCGGATATCGACGTGGACTTCTGCGTCAACCGCCGGGGCGAGGTTATAGATTATGTAAACCGCCTGTACGGTCACGACCACGTTGCCCAGATCGTAACCTTCGGCACCATGGCTGCCCGTGCCGCGATCCGCGACGTGGGGCGCGTGCTGAACATGAGCTACGCCGAGACCGACGCGGTTGCCAAACAGGTGCCCATGGCGCTCAATATGACGCTGGACGAAGCGCTCAAATTATCCAAGCCCCTGCGGGACATGTACGAGGGGGACGAGAAGGTCAAGCGCCTCATCGACGTGGCGAAAGCCCTCGAGGGCATGCCGCGCCACGCCTCGACTCATGCGGCCGGTGTGGTCATCACGGACAGGCCGGTGTATGAATATGTGCCGCTGGCAATGAACGACGAGTCGGTCGTCTGCCAATACCAGATGACGACGCTCGAGGAGCTGGGGCTTCTCAAGATGGACTTTCTGGGGCTTCGAAACCTCACCGTTTTGGACGACGCCGAACGCCTTGTGCGGGAGAAGGAACCGGATTTTCGCGTGGCGGACGCGCCGGTGGACGACAAGGAGACCTTCGACATGCTGGCGGCGGGCCACACTTCGGGCGTGTTCCAGCTCGAAAGCGTGGGCATGACGGGCGTGTGCACCGGCATCAAGGCCAAGAGCATCGAGGATATCACCGCCATCATCGCCCTCTACCGACCGGGGCCCATGGACTCCATCCCGAAATTCATCGAGTGGTCCCAGCACCCGGAGAAGATCAAATACAAGCACGAGAGCCTGCGCCCCATCCTCGCGGTCACCTACGGCTGCATCGTGTACCAGGAGCAGGTCATTGAGATTTTCCGCTCTCTCGCGGGCTTTTCGCTGGGCCAGGCTGACAATATCCGCCGCGCCATGTCCAAGAAAAAGCACAAGGTCATCGACGCCGAGCGCATCGCCTTCGTCCACGGCGACGAAAGCCGCGGCATCGACGGGGCTATAAAGCGCGGCATCCCGGAGGATGTGGCAAACTCCATCTATGACGAGATCCTGGACTTCGCAAGCTACGCCTTCAACAAGGCCCACGCGGTTTCCTATGCGATCGTCGTCTACCGTACGGCCTACATGAAGCGCCACTACCCCCAGCAGTACATGGCGGCGCTTCTGACCTCCATCCTTGGCAACAGCGGCAAGGTCGCGGAATACATCGCCGAGTGCCGGGACATGGGCATCAAGCTTTTGCCGCCGGACGTGAACGCCTCGGGTGCAAACTTCACGGTGGCGGGTCAGAACATCCGCTACGGCCTTGTCGCCATCAAAGGCATAGGCTGGGGTGCCATCGACCAGATGGTGGCGGAGCGCACGGAGAACGGGCCGTTCACCGGTTTTGAGGACTTCTGCCGCCGCATGAACGGCAAGGAATTAAACCGCCGCGCAGTCGAAAACCTCATCAAGGCCGGGGCCTTCGACTCCATGGGCTATAAGCGCCGGGCGCTGATGCAGGTGTCGGGCGCGGTGCTCGACTCCATCGCCCAGTCGGCGCGGGACAATATCTCGGGGCAGCTCGACCTCTTCGGCGACTTTAACGACGAGGGGCAGAAGGCCCCGGCGGTCATCCCCATCCCCGACGTGGAGGAGTACTCCCCCATGGAGAAGATGCAGATGGAAAAGGAGACCACGGGCCTTTACTTAAGCGGCCACCCCATGGATGCCTACCGGGATGCGGTGCGGCGCATCGGCGCGGTGCCCATCGGGGCCGTGACGGGCGACTTTGCCTCCGAGGACGGGCCGCGCCGCTTCCAGGACAACCAGATGATCACCGTGGCAGGCGTGGTGGAATCGGCCCGCACGCGCACAACGAAGAACAACACCCTTATGAGCTATATCATGCTCGAGGACGACACGGGCTCCATGGAGCTGATGGCCTTCCAGCGCGCGCTGGACACCGGCGGGGCGTACGTCAAGGATAACGCCGCCCTGCTCGTCAAGGGGCGCATTTCGGTGCGCGACGAGAAGGAGCCGCAGCTCATGGTGGAGACCATCCGTCCCCTCTCCGACGCGAATCTCCCGACGGAGAAGAGCGCCCCGCCGAAGGATCAAAAGCTCTGGGTCAAGCTCAAAAGCGCGTCCGACCCCGAGCTTGAGCGGATCAAGCTCATTTTGACCATGTTCCCCGGCACGCAGCAGATGATCATTTACTGCGCCGAGGAGAAAAAACGCATCGGCGCAAGCTGCCTCATCCACGAGGGGCTGGTGCTGGAGCTGGAGGAACGGCTCGGGAAAGAGAATGTGGTGGTGAAGTGATGGCAAAAAAGCATGACATCAATCTGGACTTTGTGCGGGCCGTGGCGGCGCTGTTCATCGTGTTCTCCCACTTCTTTGACAACACCGGGCTTTATGAGTTCGACACCGCCTTCCCCATCAAGCTCGCCTCCATCGGTCTGAGGATGATCGTGGGCACCTGCGTCGCGATGTTTATTATGTTAACCGGGTATCTCTGTTCCGAGAAAAAGCTCTCGGCCCGGTATTATCTGGGCTTTGTGCGCATTTATATCACCTATCTTGTGTGCAGCGCCTTCGCCTGGCTTGCCCGTATCTTCCTCCTGCATGAGCCTCTGGGCCTGCACCGGATGGTCAGCGAACTCATCAGCTTTGAGAGCATCGAATACGCCTGGTATCTGCTCATGTACCTGGGGCTTTTCCTGATGATCCCGTTTCTGAATCTCGCGTTCAACGGTCTGGAATCGAACAAACAGCGGCTGGTGCTGATCGGGACGTTTCTGTATCTGTCCATCCTGCCGAGCATGCTGCACCGCCCGGTGCATCTCATGACCGTGTGGTGGAAAAACCTCTCCCCCATTGCCTATTATTTTACGGGCGCGTACCTGCACCGCACGCGCCCGCAGGTGTCGGCAAAAAAGGCCGCCGGACTGCTGCTCGTGCTGGTGGCGGCGTTCGTGGGGATAGACGTATGGCTGCTCGGCCCGGGCGGCGAGTGGACCATCGAGGTAACAAAGCACGACCACTACCAGGGCTATGTCACGGCTCTGCTGTGCTTTGTGATTTTGCAGAACGCCGGGGCCGACCGCTTCCCCGCAAAGGTGCAGGCGGCGGTCAAATACTTTGCCTCCCTGTCGCTGTCCATCTATCTGCTGTCCTGGATCACCGATGCGCTGATCTACCCCCGCTTCAAGGCGGCGGTGCCGGATCTGAACGTGCAGTTCTGGTATATGCTGCCGCTGGGGCTTTTGAGCTTTCTAGGCGCGGCGCTGCTGGCGCAGGCCGCCGAGCTGTTATGTAAACCTTTGGACAGAGCGGTGCGGGCTGCGCTGGAAAAGTGGATCCCGGGACTGCGGGCGTGATGATTGTCCCGCCTTAACGGAAGGAAGAGCAATGAATACATTATGGTCTGAATATATACAAGGTCCCATGACCCTGTATTTGAGCCGAAAGCTCAGATTCCATGACTGGTTCCAGGCGCGGTACAGGGATCAATTGGAGATTGGCGGGCAGGCCAGGGTATTGGAAATCGGCTGCGGTCCCGGCGCACTGGCCGGTGCACTGCACAGATGGTACCCCGATGCCGAAATCACGGGAATCGACCGCGATTCCCGGTTTATTGCCTTTGCAAGGGAGCACGAACCGGGGGTTAAATTTGTCGAAGGGGACGCAGCCGCTCTTCCGTTTTCGGATCAATCTTTCGACGTTACAATATCCTACACGGTTCAGGAACATATTGCGCCAGACATCTTTTGGGGCGAGCAAAGAAGAGTACTGAAGCCGGGCGGCGTGTGTATCTGTATGTCTGCAAGACGGAATAGCGGTTTCGTCAGGAAAGCAAGATGCCTTGAAACAAGCGAGGAAGAAACCGTTTTCTGGAACAGTGTTCCAAACGGCAACGACATTCCCGGCGAATTGACTGTGGGAAAATACTGGCTGGATGAAGCCGGGCTGCCGATGCAGATGCAGGAATACGGATTCCGGGATATTTCAACCGGATTTGTCCTGATCGGGCTTACTCCGGATAATCCCGGAAATCCGGCTGGATTTGCCGTGCAGATGATTGAAGCCGAAAGGCAGGCAGACATTGAAGCCGTATTATCCGCGCATACGGACAATTGTGATCACGTAATACAGGCAATCAACAACAAATACGATATACGTCTGAAACTGCTTGAAGAAGGGAAAAAGCAGTGGGATACATCCGTTACTGTCACGATGATTGTTCGCGGCAGAAAATAGCAAAAATCTCCGGTGAAAACATGCAGTTTGCATGGATTCACCGGAGATTTGTACTTTATTCAGTTTCCGGTCGATGAAGGCATCGACCCCTATGATATATGGGGACAGCGTTCAGATCAGGTACTGCTTGAGCTCCTCGGGGCATTTCTCGCGGTCGGAGCTCATGGAGATCACGAACTCGATCTTCTCACGCTCGGCGTAATCGGCAAGCCAGAGGATGAAGGCCACAACGTTTGCCTCGTCGCGGTCGTTGACGAGCTTATAGAAGTTATCAATAAAGAAGTGGGTAATGTCATAGTTGCCGGCGTGGATGCCGGAGATGAAGCCCTTGAAGAATTCGTAGGTGCCGACGTCGTAGCTGCCGGCGTCGATGAGGCGGGCCTGATAGGGAATGTCGTAGGTGAGCTTGCGGTCCTTCTCGATGACGATCACGTCGCCCTCGCCCTCGCTGACAGCCTTGCAGACAAGGCCGACCAGTTCCTTCGTTTTTCCGGAGCCCTTGAGCCCCATGATAATTTTAAGCATAATGACATACACTCCTTTTTCAGTAAATATGGAATGGGATACTCTTGGTATAAGCTTACCATCTTTCCCGCTCGGACGCAAGAGGGGAGTTGTAAATGTGGAGTAAATTTTGTGTGTGCGATCTAAAGGCGCCCCCTCCTTGCCTCCCCCTTTGGGGGAGGTGGCATTCGCCGTCTCACGCAAGGCGAATGACGGAGAGGGTCCTGCGACATTGTGCCGTGTCCGACAGCCCTCTCAGTCACCAGTGTGAGCACTGGTGCCAGCTCCCCCAGAGGGGGAGCGGAAGCGGCTTCCCCTCGAGGGGAAGGCAAGGGGATAGCGCTGTGCAAAACGCGCAAATTCCCGTTCTCTTTCCCGTGCCCGTTCTTGACTGTATGGGGCGGATATGATAAACTTTTATTCAGCATAATCGGCTTATGGGAAGCGCTGAGTAAACCGAAGTACACAGATTGGCGAGCAGATTTTTCGCCAGATGAAGGTGAAAAACCGCAGGCATACTTTGTGTATGTCAAGGTTTTGAAACGAAATATGGCGGGAAATATGCCGTCAAGATGTGTGCGGCGGCTTATTCAGCGTTTCCCCAATAAACAGAAAAGAGGTGTACCTGCTTGAAGGATCTGAAACATCTGATCTACTTCGAGAACCTGCTGCAGGACGCGCAGAACGAGCTTGTGACCAAGGCCATCGAGGACGGGAAGCTTGCCCTGGGGTATAACTGCTACTACATCCCCGAGACGCTTTTGAACCTCCCCGGCTGCTTCTCGTCCAGACTGCGCGCGCCGCGCTGCACATCCACGGACGTGGCGGGCTATTACATGACCAACCGCACATGTCCCTACGCTCGCTCCATCCTCGAGCGCGCCATTGAGGGCGGCTACAACTACTTAAACGCTCTCTTCGGCGCGGAGTCCTGCGCCACCATGGAGCGCATGGAGGAGCATTTTGAGCTCCTGCACCCGGTAAAGAACGAGCGCTTCTTCTCCACCATCATGGACCCGCCCATGAAGGGCGATAAAAACAACCTTGAATATTACAAGGTCCAGCTGCGCAAGAACATCCTCCTGCCCCTCCAGGAGCACTACGGCGTGGACATCTCCGACGAGGCCATCCGCAAGGCCATCGACGACCACAACGCCGTCAGCGCCATCATCGAGGCCATCGGCGACCACCGCCGGGCCGCCAACCCCAACATCACGGGCTACGAGTTTCACGTCATCCAGCTGGTAAGCCAGGTCTGCCCGCACGAGCTCATCCTCCCCTACCTGCGGGAAACCCTGTGGGAGCTTGAAAAGCGCGAGCCGGAACCGAAATTCCCCTTCCGCGCCAGAGTTGCCCTCGTCGGCTCCGAGGTCGACGATCCCGAGTTTACCAAGCTCATCGAGTCCTGCGGCGCGATGGTGGTTGCAGACCGCTACTGCTTCGGCTCCTTCCCGAGCCGCGAGCAGATCACCGTCCGCGACGGCGAGACCGCCTTCGACGCCGTGTGCCGCCACTACCTGCACTGGAACCAGTGCGCCCGCTTCATGGACGGCATGAAGATCGACCAGCGCCACCACGAGGTCGAGCGCCTCGTGAAGGAGTTCAAGGCCGACGGCGTCATCTACGAGAACATGAAGTTCTGCGAGTTCTGGAGCTATGAAAAGGTGCTGGCAAACCACATCTTCACAAACGAGCTTCACATCCCCTGCTGCACCATCGAGAAGGAATACGCCCTCGGCGCGGTGGGCCAGCTGCGCACCCGCTTCCAGGCCTTTATCGAGTCGCTGGAAATCAAGCAGATTCACGGAGGGAAATAACGATGAAGTTTACCGATAAGCTCATAGACGCCGTCGACAAAAAGCTTGAGCGCTTCGACCCCCTGTGGCAGGCAGAGCACGGCGTCGGCGGCCAGCGCAGCCGCTACTACGACAAGACCGGCGTCGCCAAATGGCGCGAGTGGCGCGGTGTGCGCGACACCTTCTACGATTACTCCGCGTGGCTCAAGAACCTCGCCGCCATGGCGGGCATGGTCGCCTCCGCTCCCCTCCCCATCCTCAAGGGCTTCTGGGAATACCGCTGGATGGGCTCCTACCTCGGCACCTTCATGTTCATCGACAGACTCTTTGAGGGCTACCGCGGCACAGAGCTGCGCATCGCGCACATGAACATGTACGGCATCGTCCAGAACCTCACCAAGAAGATCGCCTTCATCCTCGCAAACGACAAGCGTCTCGGCGGCGGGCCGGACAGCGACAAGTGCATCCCCTTCGACGAGACCATCCCGCCCCTCTTCCTCAAGGGCTTCAAGGGTCTGACCCCCGTGCCGATGCAGACCCTGCCGGAGTTCATCATCTGCGACATCGACCAGCACATTGAGCCCTACTACATCGACGTGGCCGAGTCCTTCGGGCTTGCCGCCGACGTGTGCTCAAGGTGCGCGGCCGAGGCGGGCGTTGCCCTCGACGACGCCTTCCCCATTCTCGGCAAGGTCATGCTCTCGACCAACATGCCCTGCAACGCCTCCGAGGCGACCTCCATGTTCCAGCGCCGCCGCATCGGCCTGCCCGACTTCCCCGTCACCATGGCCATGCAGCACGCCGAGAAGGAGGCCATCCCCTATTCCCGTCAGGAGCTTCTCAACGCCATCGCCTTCGTCGAGGAGCACTACGGCGTCAAGTACGACTGGGACACCTTCTACAAGTACGCCGAGATCATGAACGAGCAGAACGCCATCGAGCTTGAAAAGTGGGAGATCTTCAAGACTCCCTACTCCGCCCTCTCCGGCATTGCTGAGACGCTCTACAAGCTCTATGAGTGGCAGTCCGCCAACGGTGCCGACCCCTACTTCAACAAGATCGACCGCAAGGTCATCGAGATCATGCGTCAGGCTTACGAGGAGAAGTATCAGCCCTTCGGCGGCAAGACCCGCCACCGCGCCTTCCTGTGGGGGCCGTCCGCGGTCTACTACACCGACTTCCCCACCTGGACGCAGAACTGCTGGGGCATCACCATCGTTTTGAACATGGACTCCACCATGGGCTACAACCAGATCGACACCTCCGACCGCGAAAAGGCCCTTGACGATCTGACCGCCCTGGAGCAGCGCGCCACCATGCGCCACCACGCCGTCGGCGGCTGGGACAACGTCAACGCCGTCTGGGACTGGGCCAAGAAGTTCAACTGCGACATGGTGCTCATGAACGACAACATCGCCTGCAAGGGCATGCTGGGCGTACACGCCATGATGGAGGAGCAGGCCCGCGACCTCGGCTTCCACTTCATCTTCATCGAGCATGACCTGGAGGACAGCCGCACGGTCTCCCGTCAGGACATGCGCAACTGCGTGAACAACTACATGTCCGTCGTGCTCAATGAAAAGCCCCTCGATCCCACCATCGTCGAATTTGACGACTCCCAGGCGTACTGATCCACTGTATATATTTCCCAACAGTTCGGTGTTTTCCCCGAAGAAAATTCGATCTGTTTTTGAAGCAGCTTTGCCGCTTCAAAAACACCCTGGGCCGAACTTCGTGAGGCCTCGCGCCGACCAAATACGGCGTGTTACAGTCCGCCGTATGCGATAAGCGCGAGTACCTCAATTGCGAATCGTATTCGCAATTGACTAACAAAGAAAGGAGAACGCAGAAATGAAAAATGTACTTGCGTTCCTGCTGAAGCTGCTCGGCAAGATCGCGCTCGTGGCGCTGATCCTCTTTGCCGCGACCTTCGCCCTCTACATCACCAACGGCGAAAACAAGCTGATCTACTACGTCATCCGTCCCTTCCTCAACAAGCACTACGACGCCCAGGTCAGAGACAAGAGAATCGTATGAACGCACGGCGGCGGGTTTTTCTGCCGCCGTGTCTTAACTTTACAAAGTGAAATGTCATTCTGAGCGCAGCGAAGAATCTTCTGCTTCCGCTTGCTCGTGGGGAAAGATCCTTCGCTTACGCTCAGGATGACAGGCTAAAGGGGTGTGCCCTCTCTGCCTTTAAATCCCAAAACTTGCCCTTGTTTTTCTCCCTTCCCCATGATATAATTTTTTCGCGGGGTTTTCCGCACATACAACATTCGTCCAAAATTTATTTTATGGAGGAAAGAACATGAAAAAAATCATCGCAATGGCTCTCGTTCTGTGCATGATCTTCGCTCTGACCGTCACCGCTCACGCTGACGACAAGATCAAGATCGGTATGGTCACCGACGTCGGCGGCGTCAACGACCAGTCCTTTAACCAGTTTGCATGGGCCGGTCTCCAGGCTTTGGCCAAGGAAGACCCCAGCTTTGAGGTCAACTACCTCGAAAGCAAGACCGACGCTGACTACCAGACCAACATCAACACCTTCATTGACGAAGAGTATGACCTCATCATCACCGTCGGCTACATGCTCGCTGACGCCACCCGTGAGGCAGCCACGGACAACCCCGACGTGAAGTTTGCCATCATCGACGATGCCACCAACGCCGATCTCGAGAACGTCGCCTGCCTGACCTTCGCGCAGGAGCAGTGCTCCTACCTCGTCGGCCTGATCGCCGGCTACATGACCCAGAGCAAGACCGTCGGCTACATCCAGGGCATGGTTTCCGATACCATGAATCTCTTCGGTGTCGGCTACATCACCGGTGTTCTCGAGGCCTGCCCCGATGCCACCGTTCTTCAGTACAATGCCAACTCCTTCAATGACATTGCCGGCGGCAACACCGCTGCCAAGGACATGATCACCAAGGGCGCCGACGTTATCTACCACGCTGCGGGCGGCACCGGTGTCGGCGCCATGAATGCCTGCGCCGAGGCTCAGATCTGGGGTATCGGCGTTGACGCCGACCAGGCTGCCGTTCTCAACAACGACTGGATCGTTTCCTCCGCTCTGAAGGACACCGGCGCCGGCTGCGTTGCCATCGCCAAGGACCTCAAGGCCGGCGAGTTCAAGGGCGGCGAGCACCATTACACCCTCGCTGACGGCGCTGTCGGCTTCGCCACTACCGGCGACCACATCCCCGCTGACGTGCTTGAGAAGGTCGAGGCTGCCAAGAAGGCCATCATCGACGGCACCCTGATCGTTCCCACCACCACCGCTGACTGCCCCACCTTTACCCTGGGCTGATAAGCAGAGCAATTGAATCCCCATCCCGTCGCCGAAAGGCGGCGGGATTTTTTATATGGTTCGCCTTTTCTTGCCTCCCCCTCTGGGGGAGGTGGCATCCGCCGTCGCACGCAAGGCGAATGACGGAGAGGGTCCTCTGACTTCGTACCGCATCCAACAGCCCTCTCAGTCACGGCGCGGGCGGACACGCGCCGTGCCAGCTCCCCCAGAGGGGAGCCAAGTTCCATTGTCTCGATTTGTCGGGCGTCTGTACACTCTACAAATTTATCAGTTTGGAACAAGAAATGGTAGAAAAGCACAAGGTCTTGTGTTATAATACAGTATCTGATTTCATGCGCATCCGGTCCGCGCCGCGCTGCCGGTTCCCCTGTCCCGGTTTTGCGGCGTTTCACCGGCGGAAAGAAGAGAGATACTATACTTATAGGGGGCGGTCACTTTGGCAAAACAGTATGTGGACATGAACACGCCCGTCATCGAAATGCGCAACATCGTCAAGCGCTTCGGCGATTTTGTCGCCAATGACGGCATCAACCTCACCGTCCACAAAGGCGAGATCCACGCGATCCTGGGCGAAAACGGCGCGGGCAAGTCGACGCTGATGAACCAGCTCTACGGCCTGCTCAAGCCCACCTCGGGAGACATCCTGGTCAACGGCAAGAAAATCGTCATGAACAATCCCCGTGACGCCATCGACGCCGGTATCGGCATGGTGCACCAGCACTTCATGCTCGTCCAGCCCTTCACCGTCACGGAGAACATCGTCCTCGGCACGGAGCCGACCAAGGGCATCAGCCTCGACATGGCCACCGCGCGCAAGAACGTGGTGGAGATCTCCGAGCGCTACGGCCTGTCCATCGACCCCGACGCGAAGATCGAAGATATCTCCGTCGGCATGCAGCAGCGTGTGGAGATTCTGAAAGCCCTCTACCGCGGCGCGGATATCCTGATCCTCGACGAGCCCACCTCCTCCCTCACCCCGCAGGAGATCACCGAGCTCATCGCCATCATGCACAACCTTGTCAAGGACGGCAAGAGCATTATCATCATCACCCACAAGCTCAAGGAGATCAAGGAATCCGCCGACTTCTGCACCATCATCCGCATGGGCAAGTACATCGACACCGTGGATGTGGAGAAGGTGGACGAAAACGACCTGGCCGCCATGATGGTGGGCCGCAAGGTCACCTTTAAGGTGGACAAGCCCGAGCAGGAACCCGGCGACGTGGTGCTGGACGTGAAGGATCTGCACTGCCTGGACTACCGCGGCATTGAGATCGTCAAGGGCCTGAACCTCCAGGTGCGGCGCGGCGAGATCGTCGGCATCGCCGGCATCGACGGCAACGGCCAGACCGAGCTTGTCGAGGTCATCACAGGTCTTCGCAAGGGAACGAAGGGCCAGGTGCTCGTAAACGGCACGGACGTATTCAACAAGCCGCCCGCCTTCGGTTTTCAGCACGGCGTGTCCTCCATCCCCGCCGACCGGCAGAAGCACGGTCTGGTGCTGGACTTCTCCATTGAGGATAACCTCATCCTCCAGAACTATGAAAAAGATCCCTTCGCTAGAAAGAGTGTTTTGCAGCGCGATCCCATCTTTACCCATGCGAGCGAGTCCATCGAGAAGTATGACATCCGCCCCTCCGGCAGCGAGAAGCGTCCGGCGGGCACTCTCTCCGGCGGCAATCAGCAGAAGGTCATCATCGCCCGCGAGGTGCAGAACGACAAGGACCTGCTCATCGCCGTCAACCCCACCCGCGGTCTGGACGTGGGCGCGATCGAGTATGTACACAAGTACATCGTCGACCAGCGCAACAAGGGCAAGGCGATCCTGCTTGTGAGCTTTGAACTGGACGAGATCATGAGTCTTTCGGACATTATCGACGTCATCTTCGACGGTCAGATCGTCGCCTCCATCCCCGGCAAGGACGCAAACGAGAACGATCTGGGCCTGATGATGGCAGGAGGAGGGAAAAAGGCATGACAAAGAACAAAGGCTTCCTCGACATCATTTCGGAAAACCGCTTCATCCATATCCTGCTGTCCATCCTGCTGGGCTTTCTGGTGGGCGCGGTGTTCCTTGTGATTATGAATCTTTCCGTGAGCGCAGCCTACGGAAGACTCATTAACAGCGTAACCAGTCTCAAGGGCTTTTCCTACGTAGTTGTCTATTCAGTTCCCTATATCGTCGTTGGTCTGTCTGTTGCCTTCTCCTTCAAGACCGGTGTGTTCAACATCGGCGCGGAGGGCCAGTTTGTGGTCGGCTCCATGGCCGCCGCCTGTACCGGTATTCTCGCCGGCAATCTGCCCAAGCCCATTCTGATTCCCCTGTGCTTTCTCGCCGCGATGGCGGCAGGTGCTCTCTGGGGCATCATCGTAGGCGTTCTCAAGACCAAGTGGGGCATCAACGAAGTGCTGTCCATGATCATGTTCAACTGGATCGCCTTCTACCTCTCCAACTTCATCGCCGGTATTCCCGCTATCAAAAACGACGGTTCTGCCGAAGCAACCAAGAACATTGCCGACAACGCAAGCCTTCTTTTCTCCAAGGATTTTATCAAGAGCGCCGGGCTCGCCCCGACGGCAAACTGGGGCTTTATCATTGCGATTGTCGCGACGCTGCTCGTCTGGTTCATCATTGAAAAGACCACCCTGGGATTTGAACTCAAGGCGGTCGGCTCCAACAAATTTGCGGCCGAGTACGCCGGCATTAACGTCAACCGCTCCATTCTTACGGCGCTGGCCATCTCCGGCGCTCTTGCCGGACTTGCGGGCGCGCTTCAAGTCATGGGCATGGGCAAGCGCATCTCTATCTTTACGAGTCAGGAGGGCTTCGGCTTTGCAGGCATCGTCGTGGCCCTGATCGGCTGCTCCAATCCCTTCGGCGTGCTGGTGGCCGGTCTCTTCTACGGCGCGCTGATGTACGGCGGCAGCAAGCTGAATCTGGAAGGTGTTCCCACCCAGCTCATCAACGTCATCGTCGGCACCGTTGTTTTCTTCATCGCTATCTCCGTAATCTTTGAAAACCTCAATCGTCTGAAGTCCCGCGCGAATCGCAACGCGGAGGCGGCAGCCATCAAGAAAGCAGAAGAGAAGAAGGAGGCCAAGTCATGACGAACTTTATCAACACCCTGGGTATCATTCTCTTTGCCACGCTGGCCTACTCCACGCCGCTGCTGTACGGTGCGCTCGGCTCCTGCTTTTCGGAGGTTTCCGGCGTGGTCAACATCGGCATCGAGGGCATGATGACCGCCGGCGCCTTTACCGGCACCGTCATCGCCTACTTCACCGGGAACCCCTGGATCGGTTTTCTCTGCGGCGGCCTTGCGGGCGCGTTCTTCGGCATGCTGCATGCCATCGCCACTGTAAACCTCGGCGCGGACCAGACCATTGCCGGCACCGCCATCAACATGCTCGGCCCCGGCATCGTGATCATGCTCGCCAAGGTCATGTTCAATTCAACCGATACCATTCCCCTGTCTGCCACCCAGAAAATGCCCAAGCTGTTTTCCGGTCTGTTTGACACCACTACGACTTTCGGGCGTTTCATGGACAATGTCTTCGCCACATACGCTTCCACCTATCTGGTGTTTATCGCGGTTTTGATCGTGTGGTTTGTATTCTACAAGACCCGCTTCGGCCTGCGGCTTCGCGCCTGCGGCGAGCATCCCCAGGCCTGCGAGACCCTGGGCATCAACGTCATTGCCATGCGCTTTGCCTGCGTGTGCATCTCCGGCTTCCTCGCGGGTCTCGGCGGCGCCTGTGTCACCATGACGCTCTCCACCCAGTTTAAGCCCATCTCCATCGTCGGCCAGGGCTTCATCGCCATCGCGGCGGTCATCTTCGGCAAGTTCCGCCCCCAGGGCGCGCTGCTGGGCTGCCTGCTGTTCGGCTTCTGCTCCGGCCTCAAGGTGGTGCTGGGCGGCTCGTCCGGCGTGAACATGCACCTCATCTCCATGATCCCTTATGTGGTCACGGTCATCGTGCTGGTGCTGTTCGTGGGCAAGTCCCGCGTCCCCGCCGCCAACGGCAAGCCCTATATCAAGGCGAAGTAATCCTCATCCTGTCATCCTGAGCGCCAGCGAAGGATCTTCCATAAAGATTCTTCGTCGCTTTGCTCCTCAGAATGACATGTGAAAGAGGCTGTGAAATAGTTTCTTCACAGCCTCTTTCCCGTCAAATCATTATTATTCAGGAGTATACTATGAATCAGTATCTTGACATTTCCCCCGAAGTAAAGGAAGCGCTCGACGCGGGCAAGCCCGTCGTCGCGCTCGAGAGCACCATCATCTCCCATGGCATGCCCTATCCCAAGAACGTGGAGACCGCGCTGCTTGTGGAGCAGACCATCCGCGATAACGGCGCGACTCCCGCCACCATCGCCGTCATCGGCGGCAGGCTCAAGGCGGGCCTTACGCATGAGGAGATCGAATATCTCGGCAAGACCGGGCGCGCTGTTGCCAAGGCCAGCCGCCGCGATCTGCCCGCGCTGGTCGCCAGAAAGGCCGACGGCGCCACCACCGTCACTACCACCATGATCATCGCCCACATGGCGGGCATTAAAATCTTCGCCACCGGCGGCATCGGTGGTGTGCACCGCGGCGCGGAGACCACCATGGACATCTCCGCCGACCTCGAGGAGCTCGCCCAGACCCCCGTCATGGTCGTGTGCGCGGGGGCCAAGTCCATCCTCGACCTCGGCCTCACGCTCGAATACCTCGAGACCAAGGGCGTGCCCGTGATCGGCTACGGCACGGACGAGCTGCCCGCCTTCTACACCCGCAAATCCGGCTTCGGGGTCGACTACCGCGTGGACTCCCCCGAGGAGCTGGCCGCCATGTTCCGCGCCCAGCGCGGCCTCGGCTACAAGGGCGGCATGCTGGTCACCAATCCCATTCCCGAGGAGTACGCCATGGACAAGGCTACCATCGACGCCGCCATCGAGCAGGCGCTTTCTGAAGCCAAGGCCCAGGGCATTCACGGCAAGGAGACCACCCCCTTCCTGCTTGCCAAGGTCGTGGAGCTCACCGGCGGGGACAGCCTCGAGTCCAACATCAAGCTGGTGCTCAACAACGCCAAGGTAGCAGCGCAGACGGCAAAGCTGCTGGGAGAGTAAGCTTATAGACCTTGGCTCCCCCTCTGGGGGAGCTGTCAGCGCCGTGAGCGGCGATGACTGAGAGGGCTTTCGGACATGGTTCAATGATGGAGACCCTCTCCGCCCCAGTGTGCGCACTGGGGCACCTCCCCCAAAGGGGGAGGCAAGAAAAATATTCTGGAGCTTATTATGGAAAACAACGTCCTTGTCTCGATCTGCTGTCTGGCCTACAACCACGAAAAATACCTCCGCGATACGCTGGAGGGCTTTCTCATGCAGAAGGTCAACTTCCCCATCGAGATCCTCATCAACGACGACGCCTCCACCGATCACACGGCGGAGATCATGCGCGAATACGAAGCGAAGTACCCCGGCCTGATCCGCGCCTTTTACCAGCCGGTGAACCTCTATTCCCAAGGCAAGGACCTATGCCTGGAGGTACTGTATCCCGCGGCGCGCGGCAAGTACATCGCCCTGTGCGAGGGGGACGACTACTGGACGCATCCGAACAAGCTCCAGCGCCAGGTGGACTTTTTAGAGGCGCACCCGGAATACTCCGCCTGCGTGCACGACACCATGCTGCACTATTGCGGCAGCGATGGGAAGAAGGACAGGCCGCTCTTAAACCACGGCGCCGACTGCGACGTGCGCTTTGAGGATCTGTGCAACGGCATGTCCTACTCCTTCCACACAAGCTCCGTCGTGGCGAAAAAGTCCATCATCGCAAACCCGCAGGACTTTTTCTTTGTGGGCCTGCGCTACGGCTTCGGCGACCACCCGGACGGGCTGTGGCTGTACGTCAACGGCCCCATCCGCTGCCTCAAGGAGTGCATGTCGGTCTACCGCATCCACTCGGGCAGCGCCTCCTGGAGCGCCGCGGTGGACGGGGAATACGACAAGCTCCGGGAGTTCATCATCGGAAAACTCGAGCTGCTGCGCGCCTTCCGCCCTTACGCCCCGAAGGATAAGCTCGACGTGGTGGACCGGGCGATCCTCGAAAAGGAATTTGAGCTCATGTACATCGAGGGCCGGGACGCCGACCAGCGCAAGCCGCCCTATGATGAAATCCTGGCTTCCAAGCCTCTGGCCTACCGCGCCAAAAACGAGCTCAAGACCCTCTTCCCCGCCATACAGCGGCGCTACCGCGAAAAGCGCGGCTACACCACCGCAAGGTTCGGCGAGCTGCCCATGCAGCCGCTTTCCCTTGAAAATCTGCGGAAGCTGACGTATGATGACTATCCCGGCATCACCGTCTCGGACGAATGCCTGGTGTCGGTCTTCTGCACCGCCTACAACCACGAGGCCTTTCTGCGCGACGCGCTGGACGGCTTTGTCAACCAGCGCACCCGCTTTGGCTTCGAGGTGCTGGTAAACGACGATGTCTCCACCGACTCCACCCGCGACATCATCCGCGAGTACGCCGAAAAATACCCGGACATCATCCGCCCCTTCTACCAGGAAAAGAACCTCTATTCCCAGAAGATCGACGTCTACCGGACGGTCTTCTTCCCCAACGCCCGCGGCAAGTACGTCGCCTACTGCGAGGGGGACGACTACTGGACCGACCCCACGAAGCTCCAGCGCCAGGTGGACTGGCTGGAGGCACACCCGGAGTGCTCCGCGTGCGTGCACAACACGGTCCTGAAATACTGCGGCGACGGGCATATCGCGCCTCTTCTGGACCGCTACGAGGGCAGCGTGGACTTCTCCAACATTGTCCCCGGTATGCCCGGGGCCTATCACACGAGCTCGCTGGTAGCAAGGAAGGACATTCTGGACCAGGCCACGGACTTTTATGAGGTCGCCTGCAAGTACGATTTCGGCGACTATCCCGAGGCGCTGTGGCTGCGCCTCAACGGTACGATCCACTTTCTTGACCGCTTCATGTCCGTCTACCGCATCAACTCCAACGCGAGCGCCTGGAGTACCGGCGTGGACGGGCAGTACGACAAGCTGCGCCTTTTCATCACCGGCAGGATCGAGATGCTGCGCGCCTTCCGGCCCCACGCGCCGCAGGAGGTGCGGGAGCTTGTCGACCGCACGATCCGCGACTATGAGTTTGAGCTCATGTATATCGAGGGCCGGGACCGCGAACAGCGCAAGGCCCCTTACAACAAACTGCTCCGGGCCAAGCCCTTTGACTATCAGTTCAAGAATTTCGTCAAATGCACGCTGCCCGGCATCCAGCGCCTGCACCGCAAAAAGCGCGGGTACGATCAATAATCTTATATGCGTATCGGCTTTATTCAACTATCTCCCGTCATTGCGAGCCAGTGCGCACACTGGCGTGGCAATCCGCCCGCCGGAGGCACAATAAGTCTTAGAAATCTTAACTGGCCGCTGGGAGGATTGCGGGCCGCCGCTGCCTGTGGCAGAGGAAGGCGGCACGGAATCTCCGCAGCCGCGCCATTGGCGGGCCGTCGCGCAGCAGGCCCAGGAATGGCAATGCGGCAAGGCGTTCAACGGATTGCCACATCAACGCGACGCGCGAGAAACGCGTGACGCGATCCACGCTTGTCGTGACATCGGTCACACGAGGTAAGGAATGTCGCACGCTTCCCGCGCGTCAGAATGTTCGCAATGACAGGCCAGAAGCTTGGACCTACTGATTAAAGCCATTACCCATGTAACCAGGATTTTCGGGAGACCTCTCTCTTATGGATAAAAAGCAATCCGTCATCACCAATTTTATCTGGCGGCTCATGGAGCGCGGCGGCACCTATGTGGTAAACTTTGCGGTGTCCGTGGTGCTGGCGCGGCTGCTGGCGCCCGAGCTCTACGGCAGCATCGCCCTGGTCACGGCCATCACCTCCATTTTGCAGGTGTTCGTCGACAGCGGCATGGCAAACTCCCTCATCCAGAAAAAGGACACGGACGATCTGGACTATTCCTCCGTCTTCTATTTTAACCTCGTGTTCTGTCTGGTGCTGTATGTGGGGCTGTTTCTCGCGGCCCCGCTCATCGGGCGCATTTATAAGGACATGTCGCTGGTGCCCGTGGTGCGGGTACTGGGGCTTACGATCGTGGTGTCCGGCGTCAAGAACGTGCAGCAGGCCTATGTGGCGAAGACCATGCAGTTTCGCCGCTTCTTCTTCGCCACTCTGGGCGGGACGCTCTTCTCCGCCGTGGTGGGCATTACGCTCGCCTACCTCGGCTACGGGGTGTGGGCGCTGGTGTTCCAGCAGCTCGTAAACGTCACGGTCAACACCGCCATTCTCTGGCTCACGGTGGGCTGGCGGCCCAAGCCCATCTTCTCGTGGCAGAGACTCGGCGGGCTCATCTCCTACGGCTGGAAGCTTCTCATTTCCCAGCTGCTGGACACGGCCTATCTAAAGCTCTACCAGTTCATCATCGGCCTGCGCTACTCCACCGCCGATCTCGCCTACTATAACCGGGCCGAGCAGTTTCCGAACCTCATCATGGAAAACGTGAACGCGTCCCTTGACAGCGTGCTGCTGCCGGTCCTGTCGAGTGAGCAGGACGACATCGAGCGCGTGCGGGATATGACGCGCCGGGCCATCCGGGTGAGCACCTATGTGCTGATGCCGCTGATGGCGGGCCTCGCCGTCTGCGCAGAGCCGCTGGTGCGGCTGCTGCTGACGGAGAAGTGGATGCCGTCGGTGCCCTACATGCAGCTATTCTGCCTGTACTACGCCTTCTGGCCCCTGCACACGGCGAACCTCAACGCCATCAAGGCCACCGGGCACAGCGGCATTTTCCTGTACCTCGAGATCATCAAGAAGGTGCTGGAGACCGCCGTGCTGCTCGTCACGATGCGCTACGGCGTCATGGCAATCATGCTGGGGCTTTTGTTCAACGGCTTTGCGTCCGTTATCATCAACGCCTGGCCGAACGGAAAGCTCCTGCATTATACGATCCCCCAGCAGCTCCGGGACGCCGCCCCGGCGATGCTTTTGTCGCTCGCGATGGGCGCGATCATCCTGCCCGTGACCTGGACGGGGCTTCCCGATCTGGTGAAGCTTCTCATCATGGTGCCGGCGGGCGCGGCTCTCTATGTGGGCGGCTCGGTCCTCTTCAAGGTGGACAGCTTCCGCTACATCTGGGACATCGTACAGAAAATCTTGCACCGCGGAAAGGAAGAAACCGCATGAATCAGAAAAAACTGCTGCTGCTCGGCGGGGCGCACTATCTGCGCCCGGTGATCCGGGAGGCCCATGCGCTGGGGCTGTATGTCATCACCTGCGACTACCTGCCGGACAACACCGCCCACAAGCTGAGCGATCAATACCTCAACATCAGCATCCTCGACAAGGACAAAGTGCTGGACGCGGCAAAGGAGCTTCAGATCGACGGCGTGATGAGCTTTGCCTGCGACCCCGGCGTCGTGACGGCGGCCTATGTTGCTGAGAAGCTGGGCCTCCCCTACCCCGCCTCCTATAAATCCACCTGCATCCTGCAGGACAAGGGGCGCTTTCGCGCCTTCCTCCGTGACAACGGCTTCACCGTCCCCTGGGCCCACAGCTATACCGACAAGCAGGCGGCGCTGCATGACGCCAAAAGCTTCACCTGGCCCTGCATCGTCAAGCCCGTGGACTGCGCAGGCAGCAAGGGCGTCCGGCGTGTGGACAGCTCCTTTGAGCTGGAGGCCGCCATCGACTATGCCCTGGACTTTTCCCACAGCGCTGCCTTCATCATCGAGCAGTTCATCACCCAGCGGGGCTATTCCTCGGACACGGACTGCTTCGTAAAGGACGGGGTCCTCTGCTACTGCTCCTTCGACGAGCAGCGCTTCGACCGCGAGGCGGAAAACCCCTACACCCCGGCGGCCTACTCCTGGCCCTCCAGCATGCCGCCGGAGATCCAGGCGGAGCTTAAATCCGAGCTGCAAAGACTGATGACCCTGCTCGGCATCACGGCCGGCGTCTTCAACATCGAGACACGCCAGGGCACCGACGGCCGTGCCTACATCATGGAGTGCACCCCCCGCGGCGGCGGCAACCGTTTGAGCGAGGTGCTGGAGATGGCAACGGGCACAAAGCTCGTGCAGAACGCCGTGCGCGCCGCTGTCGGCCTGCCGGTGGACGACATGTCCGACCCCGTCTACAAGGGCCACTGGGCGGAGATCATCCTCCACAGCAGGCAGGCCGGGATCTATCAGTCCGTGCAGATTGCCCCGGAGGTCATGCCCTTTGTGGTGCAGGAGGATTACTGGGTCGCGCCCGGTGAGGAGATCGAGCGCTTTTCCGGCGCCAACAAGGCCATCGGCACGCTGGTGCTGAATTTCCCCGACCGCGAGACCCTGGAGAAATATATGTCCGATGATTCCTGGTACAGGGTTATCGTCTCATAAAATGTACAGAGAACGGAGAAGCATTACAACATGAAGAAACTCTTGATGCTCGGCACCAGCTACGCCTCACTGCTCATGCTGGACTATGCGAAGAAGCAGGGCGTGTACACCATCGTCACCGACTACCTGGAGCCGGAGCACTCCCCCGGCAAATTGAAAGCGGACGAATACTGGATGATCAACACCGGCGATCTGGACGCGCTGGAAAAGAAGTGCCGTGAGGAAAATGTGAACGCCGTGGTCTGCGGCATCAGTGAATTCAACCTGGAGATGTGCATGGCGCTTTGTGAGCGGCTGGGCCTGCCCTGCTACTGCACCCCGGAGGCCTGGCACTACTCCCGCGACAAGGTCGACTACAAGGCCCTTGCGACAAAACTCGGCGCGCCGCTTGCCGACGACTACTTTCTCTCCGATCCCCCCACGCGCGAGGAGCTGGACCGGGTGAAATACCCGGTGGTGGTCAAGCCCGTTGATTTAAGCTGCAACCGCGGCATCAGCTATTGTCAGAACGAAAAGGAGATGCTGGAGGCCTGCGACTACGCCCGCTCCGTGTCGAAAAGCCGCAAGCTCGTGGTGGAGCGCATGCTGCACGGCGAGGAGTGGTACGGCGCTTACGCCCTGGCGGACGGCAAAGTGAGCCTGCTGGGCCTGTGCGCCATGTACGCCCAGCCGGGCTACCCCAAGTTCTGCTACTCCATCACCTCCACCCTCTCCAACCATGTCGAGGACTTCTGCCGGGACATCAATCCCGCCATCGAGAAGGTCCTGCAGGGCGTGGGCTGCAAAGAGGGCTACGCCTGGACCCAGGCCATGCTGGACGAGGACGGGCACTTCTACATCATCGAGATGGGCTACCGCCTCGACGGCGACATGATGTTCGTCCCCTTCAAGGACCTGCTGGGCTTCGACACCATCGCCTGGATCGTGGACTATGCCCTCGGCAAAAAGAACGATCCCAAGGAGCTCCCCAAATCCCAGGAGAAGGCCTTCAAGCGCGTCGCCACGAGCTACATGCTCTGGACCGACGACAAGGGCGGCACCATCGGCTCCATCGAGGGGCTTGACGAGGTCAGGAGCTGGCCCGGCGTGACGGTGGATTCCCTCGCCTGTGTCGGCGATCCGATCCGCCCCTACGGCCCGCTCGGCTGCATTCTCTTCACCACCGACGACGCCGAGGAGATGTTCGCGCTTATCCGCCGCGTAAACGCCACCGTGCGCATCAAAAACACCGACGGCGACGATGTGCTCATCTATTATGACGATTTTGACTACCTCAGAGGCGTGTATCGGGAAGGCCTTGAGGGGAAATAAAAATTTAAGGAGTGTCCGCTATGTTGAGAAAATGGAAAGTGATCGTGCCCCTGGCGCTGACCGCCGCGGGCGCTGTGGCCTCGGGGCTTGCGGTGCTGATGCAGAAGCTGCCGAAGGACGCCTCCCCCGCGCCCGAGCCTGCCCCGGCGGCGAGGGCCGCGAATCTCCGGACCGGCGTCTACAGCTTCATCTCCGGCTATCAGGATGCCGCCACCGTGGAGCTGAGCATGGACTATGACCCCGAGAAGTTCAGCTTCGCCATCGTTGAGGATGAGTTTTTGAATTACTCCAGCGCCTCCCATGTCGCCATCGTCTACGGCGAGGAGTTCAATCTCCAGCTTGAGTACGCTGCCTACTACAGCGGTGAGGACTTTGCCGCCCACAGCGCCGCCCTGCGGGAAAAGTACAGCGCCTGCAATGCCTACAGCTGCGGCGCGCTGGGCGGGCTTTGGGTGCTCGACGGGGACAACGTCGCCATGCACTTCCCCATCCCGGACGATCAGCACAGCTATCTGCTGGTCACGGTGCAGAAGACCCCGGCGTACGACGACGAGGTCACGACCCTGCCGGAGTACGCGCCCCTCAGGGAGCTGCTGTCCACAGTGCGGTTTACGAGAATCTAAAGGAAGACGTAAAAGGGCATTGTGAAAAAGATCAAATGACAGTGCAGGGGCCGACGCTTATCACGCGGCCTGTGAGGTCAATTAACAGTGTAGGGGCCGACGCCCCCCGGCGGCCCGCGCGGAACAATCTGAATTTGTGCAGACATCCCCGGCGAAAACGTATGTATAATACGAAATCGCCGGGGATAAGTGCGCTTGTTGAAATTTTACTGCCGGGCCGCGTGATAAGCGTCGGACCCTACGTTGTTGAATTGTAACTATTCAGTCTTGGCCTTATTCAATGGCGAAAACATCCGTTCTGTGTCACTGGTGTGGCAATCCGCACTCCCAGCGGCCGGTTAGGATTTCTGAGCGTTTCAGTGCCTCCGGCGGGCGGATTGCCACGACCAGTTTGCGAACTGGTCTCGCAATGACGGCTCCTGCTGTTTTGTACCGGTGCGCAAATTTGTAAAGTACCGGTGCGCAAATTTGTAAATATCCCCTTGTAATTACTTTCAGCTATGATATAATTATAAAAAATTATCGGAAACGAAAAAGAACACAGACCCTGCTTTCGCAGGGCCTGTGCCTGATTCACCGATTGTCAGGATCGGCGATTTGATTCAATTGCGGAATTAATCAGGAGTTGCTAACCCATGCCATGGGGAACTCAGCCCAAGGATCGTCGATGACGAGGCCATCAGCCTTGTCAGCAAAGGTATCGATGTACTCGGCCCAGAGCTTGGGGTAACGGGTCTCGAACTTCTCGTCGAAGCCAGCGTCGATGGTTTCCTTCCAAGCATCGTACTCATCCTTCAGAGCGTCGTTGGTATCGCTGACCAGGGACAGCAGAGCAGCCCAAGTAGCAACATCCTGATAGGCAGCGACGAACTTCTTGTTGGTCAGAGCGTCGTTAACAGCCTTGCTGAAGGTCTGGGCGTACTTGACGGGGTCGACATTACCGTCGGCATCAGTGTACTTGTAGGTCTTGGCCATGTCAGTAGCGACCATCTCGTCGATGAGGTAACGGACCTGATCCTTAACACCGTTCACGAAGGTCTTGTTAAAGGTGTTTGTATACACGTTGCCGTCTCTGACGGTAACGATGGTCTTGTTGTCGTCAACGAGCTTCTTGGTGAGACTATCGACGAGGTCAACGATCATGTCGTCCATGCCCTTAGCGGTGGAGTAGACAACCTTATCAGCAACCATGGTGCCGTAAGCAGTGGCGATGGTCTCCTTGGTGCCCTTGATCCAGTCCTTCGCGAGCTTCTCATAAACGGAAGCTTCCTTCAGAGGATTCTCAATGACGGGGTACTCCTTAATGGTGGGGACGGTGGCGGTCTTGCCGGATGCGTCAGCAGCGAACGCCATGGTGGGGATGACGCTGACGAACATCATCACGCAAAGAATCAGTGCAAGCAGTTTCTTCATTTGGATATGTCCTCCTTAAAAA
>Ga0247611_10002940_pt1 | contig 26302 bp, 22 predicted proteins | sample 177DNAGHGhighgp2_FD_192422 | JGI IMG/M metagenome (GOLD analysis project Ga0247611, IMG submission 192422) | Sheep rumen microbial communities from Palmerston North, Manawatu-Wanganui, New Zealand - 1770 DNA GHGhigh gp2 | ecosystem: Host-associated > Mammals > Digestive system > Stomach > Rumen... | reverse complement strand
CCTGAATAGCGGTGCCTATCTGACAGCCCTCTGTAGAACGCGTTTAGGTGATGTCTGCATCGACAATTGCATGACGCTTGACGACTTTCCACAATGGTTGGAACAGCAGGAGATAGAGTCGTAAAAGCTTTCCTATTGTCATAACGAAAATAATAAAATATAATAATGAAGCTATCACAATTTAAATTTAAGCTGCCTGAGGAACTGATTGCCTTGGAACCTCCTCATAAGGTGTTTGAGAACGAGGATGGTACAGTCGAGAAAGTGTATCATCGTGATGAATGCCGCATGATGGTGGTGCACCGTAAGAGCCAGACCATCGACATGTTCAAGAAGGACGATGAAGGTAATCCCACCGACGAGTTTATTCAGTTCCGCGACATCATTAACTACTTTGGCGAGGGTGATGCGATGCTGCTGAACGATTCGAAGGTGTTCCCCGCACGTCTCTATGGTACTAAAGAGAAGACAGATGCCAAAATTGAGGTGTTTTTGTTGCGCGAACTTAATGAGGAGTTGCGCCTGTGGGATGTGTTGGTAGAACCCGCACGAAAGATTCGTATCGGCAACAAGTTATTCTTTGAGGAGGACGGCCCTATGGTGGCTGAGGTGATTGACAATACCACCAGTCGTGGTCGTACCTTGCGTTTCCTCTATGACTGTCCGCATGACGAGTTTAAACGTGAGCTTTACGCCTTGGGATCGGCACCTATTCCACACTATATCATTGACCGTCGTGAACCTACTGATGACGATACATATAATTTTCAGACCATCTTTGCCAAGAACGAGGGTGCTGTCACAGCGCCAGCTTCTGGTATGCACTTCAGCCGCGAACTGATGAAGCGTCTGGAAATCTATGGCATCAACTTCGGGTTTATCACTGTTCACTGTAGCTTGGGTTGTTTCGATCCTATTGAGGTTGAAGACTTGACCAAGCACAAGATGGGCTCTGAGCAGATGATTATCGAAAACGAGGCCTGTGAGGTGGTCAACAAGGCTAAAAGCGAGGGCCATCACGTATGTGTGGTTGGCGTTAGCACAATGCGTGCCGTTGAGTCATCGGTCGGTACCGATAGTATGCTGAAGCCTTTCAATGGCTGGACGAACAAGTTCATCTTCCCGCCGTATGACTTCCAATTGGCCGATTCGATGGTTGCTAATTTCTATCATTCTGAGTCAACCATGTTGATGGAAACGGCTGCCTTTGGTGGCTATGAACTCGTGATGGAGGCCTACCAGAAAGCAGTCGACAATGGCTACAAGTTCGGTTGCTATGGCGACTGTATGCTGATATTGGATGACTAACCATCAGGTATATCTCGGATTGGGCTCGAATCTGGGTGATTGCAGAAAGAACCTGGAGCGAGCCATCCGTCTGATAGACGACAGGGTGGGGGAGGTCATCCGACAGTCGTCGTTTATCGAGACGGAGCCATGGGGCTTTGAGTCCGAGCATCGCTTTGTGAATGCCGTCGTTCTCTGCGAAACCACTAAAACACCGCGCGAGGTGCTCTTGCTGACACAACAAATAGAGCGCGACATGGGCCGACGGAAGGTTAATGGTGCAGGGTTAATGGTTAATGGTCAACGTATATATACCGATAGAATCGTGGATATTGACATCTTGCTCTACGACGATTTGACGATAGACGAGCCCGACTTGAAGATTCCGCATCCGCTGATGCATCAGCGCGATTTTGTGATGATTCCGTTAAAAGAAATACAATAATAACTCAAAAACAAACTGCGTATGAAAAAACTAATTTGTATGATGCTCTTGGCCGTAACAATCTCGGCTCAGGCACAAGTAAATCCTTACAAGAAGTATACGGAGAAGCTGCCTTTCCAGATGCCTGAGGTGAGCGCTCCCGTCATCCCTAACTACACCGTGAATTTGAAGAAGTTCGGTGCCGTGGGTGATGGTGTGACTCTCAATACGAAGGCTTTCGAGAAAGCTATTGCTGCCCTCACCAAGAAAGGTGGCGGTCATTTGGTAGTGCCTCAGGGCGTGTGGTTCACAGGTCCAATTGTGCTCCAGTCGAATATAGACCTTCATCTTGAGGCTGGTGCCGTCATCCAATTCTCTGGTGACGAGGCCCTTTATCCTGTCATCAAGACATCGTTTGAAGGTCTTGATACCCGTCGCTGCCAGTCTCCCCTCTCTGCCAATGGTGCTGAGAATATCTCTATTACGGGTAAGGGCGTGATTGATGGTAACGGACAGTTCTGGCGTCCCGTGAAGAAGGGCAAGATGACTGAAGGTCAGTGGAAGGAAGTACTTGAGCGTCCAGGTGGCGTGGAGTCAAAGAAAGGCTACTGGGTACCCAATCAAGCTTATGCGGATGCTGAAAAGAGTGCCAATATGAATGTGCCTAAGGCCTCTACAGACGCTGAATGGAATGCTATCAAGCGTTTCCTGCGTCCAGTGATGGTGTCGCTGGTTAACTGTAAGAATGTGCTTCTGCAGGGTGTCATCTTCCAGAATTCACCAGCATGGAACCTTCATCCGCTGATGTGCGAGAACATTATCCTGGACGATGTGCTGGCACGTAATCCTTCATACGCCCAAAATGGTGATGCTCTTGATTTGGAGTCGTGTAAGAATGCGCTGATTGTCAACTCGAAGTTTGATGCTGGCGATGATGGCATCTGCATCAAGAGCGGTAAAGACAAAGACGGACGTCTGCGTGGTCGCCCCTGCGAGAATGTGGTGGTCGACGGTTGTACGGTTTTCGCTGGTCACGGTGGTTTCGTGGTCGGCTCAGAGATGAGTGGCGGTGTGAAGAACATCCTTGTTGCTAACTGCCAGTTCTTGGGTACTGACGTAGGTCTGCGCTTCAAGTCAACACGTGGCCGCGGTGGCATTGTTGAGAATATATTTATCGACAATGTGGCTATGACGGACATCAAGACCGATGCTATCACGTTCAATATGTACTATGGTGGAAAGTCGGTGGCTGAGATGTTGGCCGATGGTGATAATCCAGACAACGTGACTAAGATGCCTATAACGGAAGAAACTCCGATCTTCCGTAATATCGATATTAAGAATATAGTTTGTAATGGTGCTGGCCGCGCTATGGAGTTCAATGGCCTGCCTGAGATGCCCATCAACGGCATTCGCCTGCAGAATATCAATATCATTGCCAAGAATGATGCTGTGTTCAACAATTGTCAGAACATCAAACAGCGAAATGTTCACATTACAGTGAAGTAAAGAAAAAGAAAGCCTCGCAAATTGCGAGGCTTTTACTTTTCCACTCTTCCTGTCGATTACTTACGCAGACCGAGGGCCTTGATCAGTTCACGATAGCGAGTGATGTCCTTGTTGTAGAGGTACTTCAAGAGCTTACGACGACGACCTACCATCTTGGTCAGTGCACGAGCAGTACCGAAGTCCTTGTGGTTCTTCTTCAGGTGCTCGGTGAGGTGCTGAATACGATAGGTGAACAGGGCAACCTGACTCTCAACAGAACCGGTGTCCTTAGCATCCTTGCCATACTGGCCGAAAATCTCAGCCTTCTTAGCTTGATCTAAATACATTGTTTTGTTTGTGATTAAATGTTTGCAATAACATCTTTCAGACGCATCAGCCTGCCTAATCACAGGGCGGTTTACGTCATCAAATGCTCCGGATTTTCCGAAATGCGGGTGCAAAGGTACAAAAAAAAGTGAAAAGTGAAAAGTGAAAAGTGAAAAATTTGCTTCCGTCACCCAGTTTTTTAGTTTTTTTTTGTAATTTTGCACCCGAAATTACGTAGTTTTATTATGCAGGATATCAGAAATATTGCGATTATCGCACATGTAGACCACGGCAAGACGACGCTCGTGGACAAGATGATGCTGGCAGGCAACCTGTTCCGTGAGGGCCAGAACCTGTCGAGCCAGGTGTTGGACGCTAACGACCTGGAACGCGAACGAGGCATCACGATTCTTTCAAAGAATGTTAGTATCAATTGGAAAGGAACAAAAATTAATATCATCGATACTCCGGGACACTCCGACTTTGGCGGCGAGGTAGAGCGCGTGCTCAACATGGCTGATGGCTGTCTGCTGTTGGTCGATGCCTTCGAGGGTCCGATGCCTCAGACACGCTTCGTGTTGCAAAAAGCCCTCCAAATCGGTTTGAAACCCATTGTGGTAGTTAACAAGGTCGACAAGCCTAATTGCCGCCCGGAAGAGGTTTATGAGATGGTGTTCGACCTGATGTTCTCACTGAATGCTACCGAGGACCAGTTGGACTTCCCTGTAGTCTATGGTTCTGCCAAGAATGGTTGGATGGGTGAGGACTATCACAAGCCCACTACAGATATTACTTACCTGTTGGATAAGATTATCGAGGTTATCCCTGCTCCCAAGCAGATTGAGGGTACGCCTCAGATGCTGATTACCTCGCTGGACTATAGCTCATATACAGGCCGTATTGCTGTGGGTCGTGTACACCGTGGCTGTCTGAAGGATGGCATGCAGGTAACTATCGCCCATCGCGACGGTTCGATGGAGAAGACGAAAATCAAGGAGTTACATACCTTCGACGGTATGGGTCATAGCCGTATCGACCAGGTGGACTGTGGTGACATCTGTGCTGTTATCGGACTGGAGAAGTTCGAGATTGGTGACACTATCTGTGATTTGGAGAATCCGGAGCCCCTCCCACCTATTGCTATCGATGAGCCTACCATGTCAATGCTCTTCCAGATTAACGATTCGCCGTTCTTCGGTAAAGAGGGTAAGTTCGTTACCTCGCGTCATATCAACGACCGTTTGGAGAAGGAACTTGAGAAAAACCTCGCCCTCCATGTTGAGCAGTTTGAGGATTCTACTGATAAGTGGATTGTCTCAGGTCGTGGTGTGCTCCACCTATCTGTGCTCATCGAGACCATGCGTCGCGAGGGTTATGAGTTGCAAGTCGGTCAGCCTCAGGTTATCTACAAGGAGATTGACGGTCAGAAATGTGAGCCTATTGAGGAACTCACCATCAACGTTCCAGAGGAGTTCGCCTCGAAGATGATTGATATGGTGACCCGTCGTAAAGGTGAGATGACGTCGATGGAGAGTCAGGGTGAGCGTACCAATATAGAGTTCGACATTCCCTCACGTGGTATCATCGGTCTGCGCACCAATGTGCTGACAGCCTCCCAAGGTGAGGCCATCATGGCTCACCGCTTCAAGGAGTATCAGCCGTATAAAGGCGAGATAGAGCGTCGCGTCAACGGTTCTATGATTTCGATGGACACCGGCAATGCCTTTGCCTATGCTATTGACAAACTGCAGGACCGTGGCAAGTTCTTCATCGATCCAGGTGAAGATGTCTATATGGGTCAGGTGGTCGGTGAGCACGTTCATGACAACGACCTCGTCATCAATGTCTGCAAGGCCAAGCAGTTGACCAACGTCCGTGCCTCAGGTACCGACGATAAGGCACGCATCATTCCAAAAGTGGTGATGTCATTGGAAGAATGTCTGGAGTACATCAAGGAAGACGAACTCGTTGAGGTTACGCCGAAGTCCATGCGTATGCGCAAAATCATTCTTGATCACGACCAGCGTAAAAAGGCAAACAAGCAATAAAAATAAAGTAGTGGATAAACTATTATAGAACAAGATGGACAACAAAGATACCTTGTTAGAGCAGTTAGCTCGTCAAATGGCCAATGTCAGTATGCAGTCAGCTCACGCTATGAATGCTGAGGATATAGCCGGCATGCTGCAACGTATGTTGGGGGTGTTGAAAGATGATGAGCGCAAGAAACTGACAATGGTAGCTGAGGCTTTCATGCATGACGTGGCTGTGAATCGTAGGCCGGAAGTAACCGAGGTGCGCCCTAAGGAATTAGAGTGCGACGTGGTAAGATTCCAAAACAATAAGGATAAATGGGTGGCCCTTGTCGGATTGCTTGACGGCTACCCTTATGAAATATTTACAGGTCTGCAGGATGACGAAGAAGGTATCTTCCTACCTAAATCAGTGACAAAAGGCAAGATTATCAAGCAGCAGAACGAAGACGGTTCAAAGCGCTATGACTTCCAGTTCGAGAATACTCGAGGCTATAAAATAACTGTCGAGGGATTGAGCGAAAAGTTCAATCCGGAATATTGGAACTATGCTAAGCTGATTAGTGGTGTACTACGCTACCGTATGCCTATAGAGCACGTCATTAAACTGGTAAGCTCCTTATCGTTGTCATCTGAGAACATTAATACTTGGAAGGTAGGCGTTGAACGTGCTTTAAAGAAGTATCTGCCTGATGGCTGTGAGGAGGGAGAGGCTAAAACTGAAGAGTGAGAAGTGAAGATAACAGGAAGTAAGATATACTTGGACGATATACGTTTCTATGCTTATCACGGTGTGATGGAACAGGAACGGCAAGTCGGGGGCGAATATCTGGTGTCACTCGCCATTGAGACCGACCTGTCTGAGGCTGTTCATACGGATGATTTGGCTGATACTGTTAACTATGCTGCTCTCTATGCGCTAATAGAACGTGAAATGTCTGTACCCTCGAAACTGTTGGAGCATGTAGCAGGAAGAATAGGACAGCGTTCATTGGAAGAATTTGATAAGATAGCAACGCTGACCGTCAGAGTGACGAAACAGAATCCCCCTATTGGTGCGGACTGCAAGGGGGCAAGCGTAGAAATAAAGATGACGAGATGAAGAGAATATACATTCTACCCATATTCGTGTTGCTGGCTATAATGGCGCATGCAGCGAAGGCAAAGACCTTTACGCTGGTAATAGATGCCGGACATGGCGGACATGATGCCGGTGCCATAGGTGCTATTACCAAGGAGAAAACCATTAACCTGAATGTGGCATTGGCTTTCGGTAGATTGGTGGAACAAAACTGTAAGGATGTGAAGGTGATATATACGCGTAAAACGGATGTGTTTGTGCCGCTGCATACGCGTGCTGATATAGCCAACAAGGCCAAAGCTGACCTTTTTATCAGTATTCATACCAATGCACTACCTAAGAAACGTATTTCGCGTGGAATAGAGACTTATACGCTGGGCATGCACCGTGCTGCAGACAATTTGGATGTAGCTAAACGTGAGAATTCGGTTATTCTGATTGAGAAGGACTATAAACAACGCTATCAGGGCTTCGACCCGAACTCGTCAGAGAGCTATATCATGTTTGAATTTATCCAGGATCATAATATGGCACAAAGTGTGGAACTGGCCAAGTTGGTACAGAAACGCACCTGTGCTACGGCTGGCCGACAGAATAAGGGCGTAAAACAGGCTGGTTTTCTGGTATTACGTGAAACATCAATGCCCAGCTGTCTGATTGAGCTTGGCTTTATCTCTACTCCTGATGAGGAGCAGTTCCTACATTCGGAAAATGGCGTGGAGAAGTTGGGACGTGGTGTTTATCAGGCTTTTGTAGATTATTATCAAGCGACACAATCCAAGGTTCGTCCAAAAGGTAAGATGGCTCGTGAATTATCTGATATACGCGAAGGGCGTGTGTCCGCTGTAGATAATGAACAACCTAAAGCTGAGAAAGTGCAACCCAAGATGGAAGAACCGGAGCCTGCTGAAGATATCATTAATGTAGACACCGTTGTTCCAATAGTAGCTGCTCAGGAATCGGTTAAAAAAGATGTAATTGTGAAGAAGAGCGAGCCTGTGAAGAATTCTGAACCAGTGATGACAGAGCCATCAGACGCTCCAGTGTTCAAACTACAGGTCTTAGCATCATCGACCAAGTTGAAACCTACAGATCCGCAACTGAAAGGGCAGAAGCAAGCTGACTATTATCAGGAAGGTGGGCTGTATAAATATACACTTGGGAATTCAACAGATTATCAGCAGATATACCAGTTGCGCAAGGCTCAACTGCAGAACTTCCCTCAAGCCTTTATCATTGCTTTCAAGAATGGAAAGAAAATGAACGTGCAGGAGGCGATACAAGAATATAAAAAAAGAAAGAAGTGAGATTTGAAGTAAATAAAAATAACGCGATATGAAATTCTTTACCAAGGAAGTGAAAATAGCATTGGCTGCCATTCTGGGTATTGTCGTGCTGTTTTATGGGTTACAGTTCCTGAAGGGATTGACCATTTTCTCAAATGATGACTCCTACTATGTGACGTTTAGTGATGTGAGTGGCCTCTCGTCATCGTCGCCAGTGTATGCTAACGGATATAAAGTGGGTGTTGTGAAGAATATTGTTTATGACTACAACCCAGGAGGGAAAATTGTGGCAGAGATGGCATTGGATAACGATATGCGTGTACCTGTCGGTTCGCGTGCCGAGATTGCTAGCGACTTATTGGGTAATATAAAAGTCAATTTGGTATTGGGTCAGGATCCATTGCATATGTTGGCGATTGGGGATACTATTCCTGGTGCTGAAGAGCAAGGCATGATGAGTAAATTTGCTGCTATAATGCCTGCCATCGAATCTATTATCCCTAAACTCGACTCTATTATGACAAGTCTGAATATCCTTTTGGCTGACCCTGCCTTGCGTAATACATTGCATCATGTAGAGGGTATGACGGGCAACCTGAATGCTACCAGTCAGAATCTGAAGGCTTTGTCGGCATCGTTGAACCATGATGTGCCAAGTATGATGTCAAAAGCGAATGGCGTGCTTGACAATACCCAGCAACTGACACAAAACCTATCATCTGTTGATGTCGCAACGATGGTGGCTAGCGTGAATAAAACATTGGAGAATGTAGAGGAGATGACCAAGAAATTGAATTCGAATGAGGGAACTCTCGGCTTGTTGATGCGTGATGCTACACTTTACAATAATCTGAGTTCGACAGCAGCTTCAGCTGACTCCCTGCTGATAGATTTTAAGGCACATCCCAAACGCTATGTTCACTTCTCGGTCTTTGGGAAAAAAGATAAGTAAAATACGTGGTAATTTTTAATTTGTCTAAATAACTAAAGGGCGTAAACATTTATAGTCATGATGTTGGCAAGTGCTTGATAATTCAATACATTACACCGGTTGAACAATATGACCTGCACGCAGTACCATTTGTGTGCAGGTTTGTATGTAAAATCACCTTTTTCAATAACTTACAATTATGCAAACGGATTCGTGGATTAAAAAAAATTAAATGTATGATAAAGTGTAAAATATGAAGCATTTACAAAAACATGTAATCACGATGACTAAATATGCAGATTTGTTTTATTGAAAAAAAAGTGCGAACTTTGCACTCGAAAACAACTAAGACCATTATACTTGTCTTAAGTAACTAATTTAAATAAAAAAGTAAGTAACGCCGCATGGTAAACAATCCAAAGGCGCTTTGGGACAACTGCCTTAGTTTGATTAAGGACAACGTCACGGAGCAGCAATTCAGAACGTGGTTCGCGCCAATCGTCTTCGAAAGTTACAACGAAGACAGCCGGACTCTTCTCGTACAGGTACCTAGTATGTACGTGTATGAGTATCTGGAGCAGTACTATGTGGGATTATTGAGCAAGGCGCTGACACGTAGCTTTGGTCAGAACGTGCAACTTACTTACCGTGTCGTTACTGACAAGCAGCATGGCATTATCCAGGAAGTAGAAGGTGAGGATCCTGTCAATATTGAGCGTCCACAGCCAACCAACCGTGGAAATAAGACTCCTGATGTTCTCGATGCTGTAGCCAATGAATTGAATCCGCAGTTGGACGTCCATAAGACATTCCAGAACTTCATAGAAGGTGTTTCGAATAAGTTGCCACGTACTGTGGGCGTCTCTATCGCCGAGCATCCAGGCAAGTCAACATTCAATCCTTTCTTTGTCTTCGGACCTTCGGGTTGTGGTAAGACGCACCTCATCAATGCTATTGGCGTACGCTGCAAGGAGATGTATCCGCATAAGCGTGTTCTCTATGTTTCGGCCCGTCTGTTCCAAGTACAATTTACGGATGCTGTCCGTCAGAATAAGGTAAATGAATTCATTCAGTTCTATCAGACTATTGACGTCCTTATTGTTGATGATATTCAGGAGTGGGCTACGGCTGCAAAGACGCTTGATACGTTTTTCCATATCTTCGACCACCTGTTCCGATTGGGTAAGCAAATCATTTTGGCTTCTGACCGTCCCCCTGTAGATCTGCAGGGCGTGAAAGACCGTCTGCTGACGCGATTCTCTTGCGGACTTATTGCAGAATTGGAGCATCCTAACGTGCAGTTATGTGTTGATATCTTGAAGGCTAAGTGTCGTCGTGACGGCTTGAAGATTCCTGAGGATGTCATCCAGTTTATTGCAGAGACAGCTAATGGTAGCGTCCGTGATTTGGAGGGTGTTGTCAATTCGTTAATGGCATACTCTATTGTCTACAACTCGAATATTGACATGCGATTGGCAGAGCGTATTATCAAGCGTGCTGTAAAGGTGGATAACAAACCGTTGACAGTGGACGATATCCTAGAAAAGGTTTGTGACCATTTCAACGTACCTCAGCAACAAGTATTCAGTCGCAGTCGTAAGCGTGACTATGTGCTAGTTCGTCAGGTGTCGATGTACTTGGCTCAGAAATATACCAAAATGCCTGCTGGACGCATTGGACAACTGATTGGCGGTCGCGACCATTCTACTGTCATTCACAGTTGCAGCACTATCGAACAGCGTTTGAAAGTGGATAAGGCATTCCTCTCAGAACTGAGCAGTATTGAAAACTCCTTCAAGTTGAAGAAATAAAAAACTTCCAGCCGATTGGTTGGAAGTTTTTTTTATCTTATATCTTACTTAAGACATCTTACAAGTTGTCCTTTTCGATATCCTTGAAATACTTGTATGTAGCAACCTTCAGCTCGTCAGTAGCAGGCTCATCGCAAACAATGATGCCGTGCTGATGGGTCTGCAGGGCAGAGATGGTCCATGCCTGACATACAGGTCCCTCGATAGCTGCCTGCAAAGCACGAGCTTTGTGGTGACCATTGCAGAGAATCATGACTTCGCGAGCTGCCATCACGGTGCCTACACCAACGGTCAGAGCCAACTTGGGCACTTTGTTAACGTCGTTGTCGAAGAAACGGCTGTTGGCAATGATAGTATCGGATGTCAGTGTCTTTACACGTGTCTTTGAAGCCAGACTAGAGAAAGGCTCATTGAAAGCGATATGACCGTCAGGACCAATACCGCCAATAAACAGGTCGATACCGCCAGCTTCGGCAATCATCTCCTCGTAGTGAGCACATTCGGCCTCCAAATCCTTGGCATTGCCGTTCAGGATGTGGATATTCTCCTTGGGGCAGTCGATATGGTCGAACAAGTTACGAGCCATGAAAGAGTGGTACGACTCGGGATGAGATTCGGGCAGTCCTACATACTCGTCCATGTTGAACGTCAGCACGTTCTTAAATGACACACGGCCTTCCTTGTTGGCTTTAACTAGGCAGGCGTACATTCCTTCGGGTGAACTGCCAGTAGGCAAACCCAATACGAAGGGCTTCTCTGCTGTGGGTTTGAAAGCATTGATACGTTCAATGACGTGCTCAGCAGCCCACTGCGACATTTTCTGATAATCAGATTCAATAATTACTCTCATAAGTTTAAAAATATAAAGTTTTTCTCTTATCGGATGCAAAGGTAAGAAAAAAAAAGAAAACTTGAATAATGAATGAATATTTTTTTGTACCTTTGCCACCATATTTATAAAATATGAAAGAATTTGTTATCTCTGAGGTGAAAGCTGAGACTGCTGTGCTCGTAGGATTGATTACGCAACAGCAGGACGAGGCGAAGACAAAAGAATATCTCGATGAGTTGGAGTTCCTGGCCGATACTGCTGGAGCCGTTACAGTGAAACGGTTCACGCAGAAAGTTCAGGGACCTAGTCAGGTGACATATGTTGGTAAGGGTAAACTCGAAGAAATTAAACTATATATTAAACAGCAAGAAGACGCTTATGATGAGTGGATGGACGCTCATCGAGGGTTCGACGGTTCTGTGGTAATGACTGGAGACGAGGATTGCCCGCAGCCCGTTGGTATGGTAATCTTTGATGATGAGCTTAGCGCCAAGCAGATTCGTAATATCGAGAATGAGCTAAAAGTGAAGATTCTTGATCGTACATCATTGATTCTCGATATCTTTGCCATGCGCGCTCAGACCGCTGAGGCTAAGACTCAGGTAGAGTTGGCACAGTATCGCTATATGTTACCCCGTCTGCAACGCCTGTGGACCCACTTGGAACGCCAAGGTGGCGGCTCTGGCTCTGGTGGCGGAAAGGGCTCTGTGGGACTTCGTGGCCCTGGTGAAACCCAGTTGGAGATGGACCAGCGTATCATCCGCCAGCGTATCTCATTGTTGAAGGAACGTCTGGTGGAAATTGACAAACAGAAGACCACCCAGCGCAAGAATCGTGGTCGCTTGATTCGTGTGGCACTGGTGGGTTATACTAATGTGGGCAAATCGACGATGATGAATCTGTTGGCGAAAAGTGATGTTTTTGCCGAAAACAAACTCTTTGCCACACTCGATACCACCGTACGCAAGATGACCATCGATAATCTGCCCTTCCTGTTGGCTGATACTGTTGGTTTCATCCGTAAACTGCCTTCCGATCTTGTAGAGAGCTTCAAGTCGACGCTTGACGAGGTCCGCGAGGCCGATTTGTTAGTACATGTGGTTGACATCTCGCATCCCGACTTTGAGGAGCAGATTCAGGTGGTGGAGAAGACGTTGGGCGATCTGGGTTGTGCCGACAAACCGTCGATGATCGTGTTTAACAAGATTGATGCTTACACATGGACACCGCAGGACGCCGATGACTTGACAGAACCTACACGTGAAAACATCTCGCTTGACGAACTCAAACGTACGTGGATGGCGAAGATGCAGGGTGACTGCCTCTTCATTTCTGCCCGTCAGAAGGAAAATATCGACGAACTCCGCGAAGTACTTTATAAGAAGGTGCGTGAGTTGCATGTGCAAAAATATCCGTATAACGACTTTTTATATACTATAGAAGAAAACGAACCAATACAATAATGATTTATGAGAGACTACAGATTTTTAAAAGATGACGAGATTCGAGTACTAGAAAACAATAGCTGTTGGGCTGAGGACTGGCAGCGTGTACAGGTTGCAGAGGAGTTTTCTCCCTATAACTTCCACCGTGTCATTTTCTATGGCGACATCCGATTGGGTGTCTTCGAGAAACAGGTAGAAGTGTCGAAAGGCTTCGTCAAACATTCCGGTATCAACGACGCCACCCTGCGTAATGTCACCGTGGGCGACAACTGCCTGATAGAGAAGATTGGTAACTTTATCAACAATTATACCATTGGCAACGACTGTTATATCTCGAATGTTTCGACCATGGAGACGACTGACGGCGCAACTTTCGGCGAGGGTCACATGGTCAGCGTGCTTAACGAGATGGGCGACGGCAATGTGATGCTGTTCCACGACCTGAACTCACAGTTGGCAGCCTTCATGGTCAAGCACTTCAACGATAAGCAGCTGAAGGATAACATCATCCGACTTATTAATGAGGAGATTCGTTTCTCGCAGCCTGAGCGTGGTACGTTGGGCAATGGCGTGAAAATCATCAATTCGAAGGAGATTACGAATACGGTGGTGAAGGACGATTGCGAAATCAATGGTGCCGCACGCCTCTCCGACTGTACCATTCTCTCTCAGAAAGATGCTTCCGTCTATATCGGTACGGGCGTCATCTGTGAGAACTCCATCATCTCGAACGGTTGTTCGATTACGAACTCCGTGAAGATGCAGGACTGCTTTGTAGGTGAGGCTTGCCAGATTACCAATGGCTTTACCGCTGAGGCCAGCGTGTTCTTTGCCAACTCGTTTATGGCCAATGGCGAGGCATGTGCTGCTTTCTGCGGACCCTTCTCGGCCAGCCATCACAAGAGTTCGTTGCTCATTGGTGGTGAGTTCTCGTTCTACAATGCCGGTTCGAACACTAACTTCTCGAACCATGCTTATAAGATGGGACCATTGCATTACGGAGTGTTGGAACGCGGTTCGAAGACGGCTTCGGGTGCCTACGTGCTGATGCCGGCTAAGATTGGTGCCTTCAGCGTCTGCTTCGGTAAACTGATGAACCATCCCGACATGCGCTGTCTGCCCTTTGCCTACCTGATGGCATACGGCGAGACCATGTACATCGTGCCAGGTCGCAACATCACGACTGTCGGCCTGTACCGTGATATCAAGAAGTGGCCGAAGCGCGACAAACGTGCTGCCTCGTGCCGCAAGAGTGTCATCAACTTCGACTGGCTCTCGCCGTTTACCGTTGGTGAAATCGTGCAGGGTAAGAAGATTCTGGAGAACCTGCGTCAGGCCGGTGGAAATAATGTGTCGAGCTACAACTTCCAGGAATATATCATCAATGCCTCGTCGCTGAAGAAAGGAATTAAGTATTACGACATCGCCCTGCGCATCTATATGGGCGCCGTGCTGAAGCGTGCCGTCAAGGGCGGATGGTTGGGTGAACCAGAAAGTACCGTTGGCGAAGGTGATTGGATTGACCTTAGTGGACTGCTGTTGCCCGCTAGCGAGGAACAACGCCTTATTGACGATATCAAGAGCGGCTCGGTGGAGAGCATTCACGATGTCCTGCAGCGTTTCTACGAAATCGATGCGAACTATCGTAAATATCAGTGGGCATGGACCTACAAACTCATCCTCGACTATTATGGTGTCGACGAACTGACTGAGCCGACGATGCAGCGCATTCGCGAGGATTACGTGAAGGCTCGTCGTGCATGGATTGCTGAAATTCGCAAGGATGCCCAGAAGGAGTTCGATATGGGCGACGTAGAACAGGAGGTTTACGACGACTTTATCTCAAAATTAGACCACGAAATAGATTATGAAGACTAAAAGTATTTGGCTGTTAGCTGTTGGTTGTTGGCTATTAGCTGTTAGCTGTTCAAAGTATAAGTACGATGAAGTGAAGGGTGACCTTTCGAAGACACGTATCTATACCCTCGAGAATGGTTTGAAGGTATATCTTTCCGTTAACGAAGAAAAGCCTCGCCTGAATGCTTATATCGCTGTACGTACAGGTTCGAAAAATGATCCTGCCGAGACGACTGGTTTGGCGCACTATTTGGAACACCTGATGTTCAAGGGCACGGGTAAGTTCGGCGTGACCGACTCATTGAAGGAGGCACCGTTGCTGGCAGATATCGAGGCCCGTTACGAAAAGTATCGCACGCTGACCGATCCTGCCGAGCGTCGTCAGGCTTACCATGAGATTGATTCCGTCTCGCAGTTAGCAGCCAAATACTTTATTCCAAACGAGTACGACAAGTTGATGTCGGCTATAGGTGCCGAGGGTTCCAATGCCTTTACAGATTATGATGTCACTTGTTATGTTGAGGATATTCCCAACAACGAGATTGAGAACTGGGCCAAGATTCAAGCCGAGCGTTTCCAGCATATGGTTATCCGTGGTTTCCACACTGAGTTGGAGGCTGTTTATGAGGAATATAATATTGGCCTTAGTAACGACATTCGTAAACAGTTGGCTGCTTTGATGGGCAAGCTGTTCCCGAATCATCCATATGGCCTACAGACAACAATAGGTACGCAGGAACATCTGAAGAACCCCTCAATTACTAATATCAAGAACTACTTCAATAAGTGGTATCGCCCCAACAATGTTGCTATTTGTATGGCAGGCGATTTTGATCCTGACGAGGTCATAGCCATTATTGACAAGTATTTTGGTCAGTGGAAGCCAGGTGATGACGTCAAACAGCCAGAATTCCCCGCCTTGCCCGAAATCAGCGCGCCGCAGGATACAACAGTCGTTGGACCTGAGGCTGAGAGCCTGTGGTTAGGTTGGCGCTTCGAAAAAGGCGCCTCGTTACAGAGCGATACATTGACCGTTATCAACCAGATGCTGAGCAACGGTACGGCAGGCTTGCTCGATCTCGATATCAATCAGCAGATGAAGATGCTTGATTCACGTAGTGGATCCTTTTTGCTGCAAGACCATTCCGTGATGATAGTCTCTGGTAATCCCCGTGAAGGACAGACCCTCGATGAGGTACGCCAGCTCCTGCTTGCCGAGATAGAGAAGCTGAAGAAAGGCGAGTTTAGCGATGACCTGTTGCCCTCTGTCATCAACAATATGAAATTGCAGTATTATAACGAGCTCGAGAACAACGAGGATCGTGTCTATCTCTATGTTGACGCCTTCATTAATGGCACACCGTGGGAGCAGGTGGTTAAGAAACAAGAGCGTATCGAAGGCATTACGAAGCAGCAAATCATGGACTTTGCCTGTCGTCATTTTAACGACAGCTATGCGGCTGTTTATAAGCGTCAGGGTGTCGACCCCAATCAGAAGAAGATTGACAAACCTCAGATTACGCCTATTCCAACCAACCGCGATACGGTAAGCCAGTTTGTACAGGATATTCAGAAGTCTGAGGTGAAGCCCATCGAACCCAAGTTCGTTGACTTCCAGCGCGACCTAACCTTTGGCGATGTAAAGGTAGGGGAAAAAGATGCCGTTACGCTACCTTACATCTATGTCCAGAACGTGGAGAACGGTCGTTTCACCCTCTCGTTCCGCTACGACTTTGGCGAGGAGTCTGAACTGAAGTATGTCTACGCTGCCGAGTATCTCGACTATCTGGGCACCGACAAGCTCACACCTGAGCAGGTGAAACAACAGTTCTATAAACTGGCCTGCAACTACAGCATTTCTGTCGCAGCCCGCAGCATCACTGTGTCGCTCAATGGTCTTGGCGAGAATATGGTCCAAGCCCTTGAACTACTCGAAAACGTGTTGCAGCATGCCAAGGTCGACAACGAAGCTTGGCAGCAGTATATTGCCGTACGTGAAAAACAACGTGCCGACAACAAACTCAACCAGCGGTATAATTTTGCCTATCTGTCACGCTACGGCCAGTATGGTCCCTATAATTCCTATCGCAATGCGTTGACAGCTCAACAGTTACAGGCTATCAATCCTCAGGAGTTGCTCGACCTGCTGAAGCAGTTGAGTCAGTATCAGCATAGCGTACTCTACTATGGTCCTGCTACTGAGCAGCAGCTCTGCGAGGTCGTCAAAGCCCAGCATGTTGTGCCCGCTGCGTTGAAGGCTGTACCCGAGGGCAAACACTACACCCTGCAGGCCACGCCACAGAGCGAAGTGTTGCTGGCGCCTTACGATGCCAAGAACATCTACATGCAGATGTACTATATTGACGACTACAAGTGCAACCCTGATGAGGCTGCTGTTAAGGAGGTCTTCAACGAGTACTATGGTGCCTCGATGGCTAGCATCGTTTTCCAGGAAATGAGAGAGAGCCGCGGTTTGGCTTATAATGCTTACGCAGGCTACTTCGATCCTGACTTTAAGGACGAGAAGGAGATGGCCTTGGTACATATTATCACGCAGAACGACAAGATGATGGACTGTGTACACCAGTTCCTCAACATTCTTGACACCATTCCCCAGAGCGAGGCATCGTTCAAGATTGCCAAAGAGGCCGTCACCAAGCGTATTGCCAGCACGCGCACAACCAAGTACGGACTGATTACGAAGTGGCTGTGGGCCAAACAACGTGGCATCGATTACGATGAGAACGAACGTATCTACAAGGCCCTGCCTGGTACGACACTCGACGACATCGTGAAGTTCGAGCAGGCGCGTATGGCCCACAAGACATGGCGCTATGTCATCCTTGGTAACGAGCGCGACCTCAATATCAAGGCACTCGAACAGATTGCTCCTATCCGTCGTCTCACGACAGAGGAAATTTTTGGATATTGATGTGATATAGCATAAACAAAGCAGCGCATCCGGTATCGGGTGCGCTGCTTTTGTATTGGTTAGAATAATGCTTTATTTGTAGCACTCGAAAATCTTGTTGACAATGGTGCTGTCCATCTTCTTTGACAATAGGCTGACAATCCAGACAACGGGGAAACCGCCGACCATAGCAATGGCACCGCAGTTGATGGGGTTGATGGGATTGCCTGCCAGCATGTTAATCACCGTCAGTCCTACGCCCCAGATAAAGCAGGCCCATACAGATGCCGTGGTGACACCACGCCAGTAGAGACCCAACATGAAGGGAGCCAGGAAAGCACCTGCCAGCGCACCCCACGAAATGCCCATGAGCTGAGCGATGAACGTCGGGGGATTCAGTGCGATGAGCAATGAAATGGCGATGAAGAACATAATCAATACTCGCATCACCACCACTTTACGACGCTCGATTTTCTCGGCCACGTAGTCGTCGATGCTGCCGTCTTCTACCTCGCCAGGCATCGATTTCTTGTCGCGATAGATGAGGTCAAGGGTCATCGTGCTCGATGATGTCAGCACCAGCGAAGCCAATGTTGACATTGATGCTGAGAGAACCAACAATACCACAAGGGCTATGAGTACGTCGGGTAGGGTAATCAGCATAGCCGGAACAATAGAGTCGAAGGCTATCTTGCCAGTAGCTTCATTGATGACGGGGTCGTAGAGACGGCCGAAACCACCAAGGAAATAGCAACCGCCAGCCACGATGAAGGCAAAGATAGTTGAGATGACAGTGCCGCGCTTGATGGCTGACTCGTCAGTTATCGAGTAGAACTTTCCAACCATCTGCGGCAGGCCCATCGTTCCCAGTGACGTCAGGATAATCACACCCAACAGTCCCCAAGGGTCAGGACCGAACCACGTTGCAAACATACCGCTACCTGCTACGGTTGAGCCATCAGCGGGGATGACGCTCAGTTTCTCGACAGCCGATGTCAGACCACCGTTGTTCACCAATACGGCAGCAATGACAGCAACAATGCCGAAAAGCATGATGATGCCTTGAATGAAATCGTTCATGGCAGTGGCCTTGTAGCCGCCCAGAATAACGTAGACGGCAGTCAGGATAGACATGATGACGACACAGTATTCGTAAGGAATATTGAAGCCCATCTCAAAGAGTCGTGAGATGCCGCTATAGACACCGGCGGTGTAGGGGATGAGGAAAACGAAAGCGATGATAGAGGCTGCCACACGCAGACCTTGGTCACTGAAACGGGTACCGAAGAAATCCGGCATGGTGCGACTCTCTATGTGCTGGGTCATGAGCTTGGTACGCTTACCTAAGATAATCCATGCCAGCAACGAACCGATAATGGCGTTGCCAATTCCTATCCACGCGCTGGAAAGTCCGTATTTCCAACCAAACTGTCCGGCATAGCCTACGAAGACCACTGCCGAGAAATAACTCGTTCCGAAGGCGAAGGCCGTGAGCCAAGGACCGACGGCGCGTCCGCCCAATACAAATCCATCGACGCTACTGGCCTGCTTGCGGGTGTAAAGACCCACACCTATCATGACGGCCAGGAAGATAACGGTTAAAAGTACTTTGATTAACATTTGTCAATTATCATTTAGCGTTTATCATTTAGCGTTTATCATTTAGCGTTTATCATTTAGCGAACGCGCTTAGAATGCAACCTGCACCTGTCCCTGCAGCCAGTTGTAATCCTTTTGGTAATTGCTCCATGTACGGGTGTACTGCAGTTGCAGACGGCAGTTCTTGTAGAACCAGTATTGCAGACCACCAGTGGCCTGAGTCTGGTGATACTTTATCTCTGTGTTGCGGTCGAAGTAGTCAACAGAGGCAACGGCGTCAAGACCGTCAACAATGGGGATGGTTGTGGTGACGTAGCCGCCCATGCTGCCAACGCTGCCGTCCTTACCGCCCAACCACTCAGCACGAACCTTCAGTGGACGGGCTTCCTTGTACGTACCGGCAGAGTAGGGGGCACTCTTCACTTCGGCACCCACGCTGTAGCGGTCGCGACGATAGTCGTCGCCTACCTGAATCTCAGGGTTCCATGCGGCCGTTCCGACGGCGTGTCCGCGACCCTTCTGTCCGCTGATCACGAAGCGCAATTGTTCAGAAGGCTTGTATTCCAGTTTCAGGATGACGTCCTTGTCGCTGTTGCCGTCCTTCTTGTTGATGCCCTGTCCGTTCATGACTGCCAACGTGTAGTTCAGGTGGCTGTTGAACAGTTCACCATAGATTTCCATACCGAGGTCACGACCGTAGTGCAAACCGTAGAGTGGGTCGTAGCAACCAGCATAGCATGTGACGGCCTGCGAGCAGATGTCAACCAGTTCTAGCTGTACGGGCGACAGCGGATTCTCCATTGAAAAGGCATTCTTGAATTGTCCCAGACGAACACTGAGTTCCTTGCCTTTGGTCACGCGATAGCTGGTGTAGAACTCCTGTACAACGCTGTTGAAATCGTGCATGAATAAGAAAAACCAGCGGTCAGTGATGCGAGCCTTGGCCCACAACAGCGTACGCTTCAAGTTGTAACTGCTTTTGGGGTCTTTTCTGAATGGTTCGGCTTGGTCGCTGTAGGCATATCCTGCTTGGGCATAGCCGTTGAGCGTGATGCGACTGCCCAATTCCTTCATCCAGTCAATCTCTTTCTGTTGTTTTTGTTGAGCACTGGCTGTCAGCGAGAACAGCATCATCAGGCAAATGAATCGAAATGCTTTCATTTTTAAGTTAATGGTTTAATTGTTATTATGAATTGTTTTTTTTGACGATGTATTTCTGATAATATGTTATCAGCAATGTGGTCATGGGCAACGCGATAATCATGCCCAGAATTCCTAACAGCGACCCCCAGATACTGAGAGACAGCAGGATGATGGCCGAGTTGAGTCCTGTGACGTGACCCATGATTCTCGGGGTGAGGATGGTGTCTTGGATAATCTGAACCACGGCGAACACGATGAGTGCGGCCAGCATGATCATCCAGAAACTTTCGCCTGTATCTGCAGCTTTGACCACAGCCAGCAGAATAGTTGGAATGAAGCCGAGCAGTTGCAGGTAAGGAACCATATTCAGCAGTCCTATAAACATGCCCAAGCCAATGGCCATTGGGAAGTCAATAATCAGAAATCCGATGCTGAACAGCACTCCCACACAAAAAGCCACCATGCCCTGACCGCGGAAATAGAGGTTCATGCCTTGTTCTATGTCACCAACCAGTTGTAAGGTGAATTTGCGGTAACGCTCAGGCAGCAGGTCAACCCAGCCTTGTGAAATCTTCTCGTAGTCTAATAAAATAAATAAGGTATAGAGCAATACCATCGTAATCGTGAAGACACTCGACAGTACGTTGACCGACTGAACGATGACATCCCACAACTTCGGCAATGTCTGTTTGATGGCTTCTAGGAAACCGTCCTGCGTGACAATGGTCTTGATGTCCTCGGTCGACAGATTATCGTGAATGTAGTCGGCTACCAGATTCGGAATATTGCTCATGGTCTCGTCGTTGCTGACATAGGCTAGCAGCAGGTCTTTTACGCGTAGACTCTCTTCTATCATGGGAGGTATCATCACCCAGCCCAGACCAGTCAGTATGAGTCCCACGGTCAAGAACGTACACAGAATTCCCAATATACGAAACTTCATGCGGCAACGATACTGGAAGAACTTAACCAGTGGGAACAGAATGTACGAAATGAGCCAAGCCAGGAAGAAAGGCAGCAGAACGCTACTCAGTCTGTTGAGTAGCATGACGATGCCAACGACGATGATGACAGCCATGATGCTGCGGATAAAACTGTCGAAAGTTATCTTCTTTTGCTCCATAACGGCTGCAAAATTAATAAAAAAAGGAACAAAATGACACTAAAATACCAAGAAAAACGCAAAAAGGGTGAAAATATTGATGATTTTGTGTACTTTTGCATCATGAACATCGAACCAATAGCTTTTTTCCGTTCTCCGCTGACGTCCAAATTCGGCGTTCCACGTCAGAGCGGCATCGTGTCGGCGTTGCGCGGCACGATAGAGTTCGTTGCCAAATATGCACAGCCCGAAGCGTTGCGCGGACTGGAGGCTTACGACTATCTGTGGCTCGTTTGGGGGTTCTCTGAGAATGTTGAGGCCGAGAAGCATCCGACCGTACGCCCGCCCCTTCTAGGTGGCAACGAGCGCATGGGCGTGTGGGCCACGCGTTCGCCGTTCCGTCCTAACAACCTAGGACTCTCGTCCGTTCGTATTGCCAAGATTCATGCGGATGTGCCTTGTGTCGAGGTGTTGGGGGCCGACCTCATGGACGGCACACCCATTTACGACATCAAGCCTTACTTGCCGTATGCCGATAGTCATCCCGATGCCCGCAGTGGTTTTACGGACGACCACACGTGGCAGTGTTTGCAGGTGGAAATCAGCGACGAGCATGCCGCCTTGTTCGATGCCGCCGAATTGTCGGTGTTAAAAGAAGTGTTGTCGCTCGACCCCCGTCCGCACTACCACGACGACGCTTCCCGCGAGTACGGCATGCCGTTCAAAGGCCGTGACGTTCGTTTCCGCGTAGAAAACGGCGTGCTTCATGTCACTTCCATTGAATGTTGACGTGCATGAATCCCATGCTTTGCATGACGCGCTTCATCTGGGTCTCACCGTTCTTGCGTGCCGTTTCAATGTTCTGCGGTGTCATGCTATAGCGAAGCATGCGCTGTTGAGCCCTGCGGTAGAGCGTCTCTCGGTCTGTAGGCTTCCAACGTCCGCTCTCATGGAAACTTTTGGTTCGTGCCTCGTCAATGAAGTTCTTGTCTAGCAATGTCGGGCGTGGCAGCCACATCGTGATGCTGTCGCCCTGAACGGTTATCCACGTGGAATCCATTTTCTGCATGTCTATGCCTAGACGTACCGTTCCGTAATAGATACGTGCCAAGTGGTCGTCGCGGAACAGCCCCTTGCGCGTCGTGTCCACTAGCTCCTCGTTGCTGATGCTTAGGAATTCCCATTGCCCGATGGCGCGGATGCTCTCTATTTGCTCTGGTGTGATGTCGATGGTCTGATCGGCCTCAATGCTCACTTCGGTCTGTTGCACGCCACGAATGAGCCACCACACGACAACGATGCCGATGACGACGCCTGCCGCAATCAGCATCAGTTTGTTTTTTCCTATCTTATTGATCATCTTGTTCATGCTCAACGTTTAATGATTAGCGCTCCACGGTTCGTTTGATAATATCGTTCATCGTCAGGTTCTTGCGGAAGGCAACGGTGATGTTTTCCTCCCGATAGCCCATCTGCGCAATCATCGGCACCAGCACGCGCGCTGCGTTCGCCTGTGCTGTCTCTACGATGTTCATTTGTGGAATACTGTTGATGATAGACTGCCTGCCTTGTTGCTCATAGTTGCTTAACTCGCTGTCGCTGAAGTGCGCACGGACGATGCCGACATACTCTTTCACCTCCTTTTGGTTGATTTTCGAGCTGGTCAGCACCACCTGTGGGTCGGGCAATAGAATGGTTATCTTGTCGCCGTCGCGCTCAATGCTCCGTTCGTCAAACTCGCTGAAGTCGATGTATGCTTTCAGCGTAGCATCCATTGGAATGGCTATTTTACGGTCGCCCAAGGGCAATGGAATGTTGAACTGTTTGCTCATCAGGTTGCCCTTCAGCCTCACCACATCGTCGTGCGTCACAATCTTGTGCACCTTCACCTCCGTCGTGTACAACCGTGAGCACTGCTGAATCTCCATGACCAGCTGTGGAATCGTGTCAATGACGACGGGCTCCACCGACTTTTCGGGTTCCGCCTTGTGTCCGCAGGCAGTCATCATCAGTGCAACAGCCAGCACAACGACGCTGACAAAACGATAGTATATCATCTTTTTTTCTGTCATAACGCTTGCAAAGTTACGAAATATTTCTTACCTTTGCAAGCAATAAACTAAAAATGAATCTGGAAATGACAAAAAGTTTATTCATATTGCTGACCGCAGGCGCGCTATTGTCGTTGACGTCTTGTGGAGAAAAGAAGAAGAGTTCGGACATCATTACCCAGCGTGTTGAGAAGGTCACCCCTCGTGCCCCTGAGCGCATGCAGGAATACGATGACAGCCGCGATATAGCGTGGATTGGCAAGCAGTACAAGGTGAACGTCCACCGCCACCCCGCCGACTCGCTGCCGATGGTGAAGGACGAGACGGGTCAGAAGTTTGTTGATAATGTCATTTCTGTCAAGGTGCTTCGTGCCGACGGCAGTCAGTTCTTCGCTCGTACGTTCAAGAAGTCCGACTTCCTGTCGTATCTGGACGACGACTACATCAAGACGGGCATTCTGGAAGGCTTGGTGTTCGACAAGGCCGAAGGCGACTTCTTGGAGTTTGCCGCCAGTGTCAGCCATCCCAATTCCGACGAATATATTCCTTTGGTTGTCCGCTTGTCGCGTATGGGACAGATAACTATTCAGCGTGACACGCAGATGGATACCACTGGTGAAACGCCTGAGCAAGAGCCGTCATCCGAGGAAATGTAAGGCAGGCACCTTCGTTTTGCAGCATCTCGTCGGGTAGGGGACCCGTATTCACAGCTATGGTGAAGCAACGGGCGGCTACGGCGGCTCGCACGCCCAGTGGCGCGTTCTCTACGACTATGCTCTCCCACGGTTCTACGCCGCATTTCTGCATGCCGATGAGATAGGGCTCCGGATTGGGCTTGCCGTGCTTCACGTCAAAGGCCGTCACTATCAGTTCTTCACGCAGCAGTCCCTCGAAATCTATCAGCAGCTTGTCTAACAGCGCGTGCTGTGCGCTGCCTGTCACCACGCAAATCTTCCAGCCGTTCTCCTTGATATACTGCATCAGCGTTTTGATGCCGGGCATGACTTTTGCTGGTGTCAGCTGGCATTGACGCGCAAACAGTTCAGCCTTGTGGGCATACATCTTGCTGGCTTCCTCGTCAGTCAGCTCACGGTTCCACTGTGCCCGTGCCAGCGTCTTGATGGTCTCCACGCCTCGCATGCCTTCGTATTGGTAGGCGCCCTCGTAAGGCATGTCCAATCCAAAGTCTGCCATGGAGTCGTGCCACGACGTCGAGTGGTTCGGCATCGAGTCGTAGATGACGCCGTCCATATCGAAAAGCACGGCTTTCGGGCTGAACTGCCCAAAGCCGTGTCTTTCTAAGTATTGCTTTATTGCTTGGTTCATTTTCTAGTTGTACTAGTCATACTAGTTCTACTAGTTTAGCCTTCCTTAGCCAAGCGTGCCTTGATGGCCTTGCTGTCCTCTTCGTATCCGGGCTTGTCGAGCAGGGCAAACATGTTCTTCTTGTAAGCCTCCACGCCAGGCTGGTTGAATGGGTTCACACCCAGCACGTTACCGCTGATGCCGCAGCCAATCTCGAAGAAGTAGATGAGCTGTCCGATGTAGTATTCGTTCAGCTAGGCACGCTGATGCGGATGTTGGGCACACCGCCGTCCACGTGAGCCAGACGAGTGCCGAGTTCTGCCATCTTGTTCACCTCGTCTACGCGCTTGCCTGCCAGGAAGTTCAGACCGTCCAGGTTCTCTTCGTCCTCGGGGAACAGCAGCTTCTTCTCGGGCTCCTCAATCGAGATGACCGTCTCGAAGATGGTGCGCTCGCCGTCCTGAATCCACTGACCCATCGAGTGCAGGTCGGTGGTGAAGTCGACGCTGGCGGGGAAGATACCCTTCTTGTCCTTACCTTCCGACTCGCCATACAGCTGCTTCCACCACTCGCTGACGAAGTGCAGCTTGGGTTGGTAGTTCACCATGATTTCAATCTTCTTGCCTTTGCCATAGAGTGCGTTACGCACGGCAGCATACTGTGCAGCGGGGTTCTCCTCGAAAGGTACGTCCTTGCCGCAAGCCTTCTCCATGTCCTGAGCACCGCCTACCAGCGCCTTGATGTCGAAACCAGCGCAGGCAATGGGCAGCAGACCTACTGGTGTCAGCACCGAGAAGCGACCGCCCACGTTGTCGGGAATGATGAAGCTCTTGTAGCCTTCCTTGTCGGCACACGTACGGGCAGCACCGCGCTTAGCATCCGTCACGGCCACAATCACCTTCTTGGCCTCTTCCTTACCGCGCTGAGCCTCGCACTGCTTCTTCAGCAGACGGAAGGTCAGAGCAGTTTCCGTCGTCGTACCAGACTTCGAGATGTTGATGACGCCAAACTTCTTGCCCTTCAGATATTCTGTCAACTCGAACAGGTAGTCCTCACCGATGTTGTTGCCGGCAAAGAGAATGGTGGGATTCTTCTTGTCCTGAATCAGCCAGCCAAACGAGTTGCTTAGTGCCTCAATGACGGCACGCGCACCCAGATACGAGCCACCGATACCAGCTACGACCACGGCCTCGCAGTTGTCGCACAGCACCTTTGCCGTTGCCTCAATCTCGTCGAGGAATGCGGGTGTTATCTCTGTAGGCAGATGCAGCCAGCCTAAGAAGTCGTTACCAGGGCAAGTACCATTCTCCAGGGCCTCTTGTGCGGCCTTAACCTTCGGCTCAAAAGCCTTCACTGCGCCAGCCTCCAAGAAGCACGCAGCCTTTGTGA
>Ga0247611_10002939_pt1 | contig 26303 bp, 25 predicted proteins | sample 177DNAGHGhighgp2_FD_192422 | JGI IMG/M metagenome (GOLD analysis project Ga0247611, IMG submission 192422) | Sheep rumen microbial communities from Palmerston North, Manawatu-Wanganui, New Zealand - 1770 DNA GHGhigh gp2 | ecosystem: Host-associated > Mammals > Digestive system > Stomach > Rumen... | reverse complement strand
AAGCATTATCTAAATCGTAACTTGTTCCATTAGATGTAAAGCCTGTTCCTATATAAAATTTTTCTGTATCTATTGGTGTTATATCTGTACTTCCGCCTGTTACTCGATACATATAAGCGGTGGTTCCTGATACAGCATATACGTAATACGCGTAACTACTGGTTCCCGTCGCACTACTAGAATTTTGAATTGTCCATTTTCCTACTAAACTAGAATCTATCGTTGTTGGTTTAGCTGCAGTTGAATCAAGTGTATATTTATTACTTGCATAACTTACATCATCTGCAAAATAATATAGAGTCGCTGATGCATAAAATCCTTTATTATTTAAATTAAACGACGTTGTATAGTTTTCAGTTTGATATGGATAGGTTGTTCCATAGGAGTATCCTGCGTACGTTGGACTATTATATGGACTTGATTTAAAAACCGTTGTTCCAGAAAGTTGAGTTGCATCTCCAGTAGTATTTAGACAATGGTAATCATCTCCTACCTTGGTTGGTTCTCCATTATAAATTAACTTTGTTCCTCCGGTTTCAGTGGTTCTTACTATTTTCCAACAAAAGTTTCCATATAACACATTATTATTATTTATATTACCTCGATAGTAGTAAATTGGATTGGTATCATTCTTTGTTGGTTCTCTTAAGTATAATCCATTTCCATTAGTAGTTCCATTTACTTCATAAAATTTTATTCCCGTATCAAGTTCTGAATTATAAGCCATTATCTTAGTTAAATTTGTTTCATCATTTTGACATACTAAATTATTATCTTTAGTGATTTCTACTTCTTTATCAAAAGCATAACAAGATAGATAAGTTACAGTATTTGGAATTGTTACTGTTGTTATATTATTGTTATTAAAAGAATTCTTTTCTATCTTAGTTACTGTATTTGGTATTTCTACATTAGTTAGTAGTGAATTAGAAAATGCTCCCTCTTTTATTTCCGTTACTGTTTTACTATCAAGGGATGATGGTATTGGTACTACTGTTCCACAACTCTTATCATATCCAGTTATTATAGTATTATTATTTGATTCTTCTCTTTCAAAACACGAATCATCTATAGTTAATTCTTTTTCTGTGAAATCTCCACTCACATTTACTTTAATACTTGCAAATAAATTTACCCATTCTTCATCTGTATAATCTTCATCAATATTTCCTATTACAACATTATTACCTATCCACATATATAATCTATAGGTATGAATTATTTCTGTTGTTGTATTCTTTAATATTGTATTTACATAAATTCTTTTGTTATTTAAATCACTATAACTTTTATTTGTGAATATTTCGATTTCTTCATTATTTATTATTTCAACTAATCTAAATTTTAAAAACTTATCTAATATTCTATTTGCTTCTGTTTTACCATTTGGTACATCTCCATGATCTAGTGATATATCATACCATATATCATATTTTGTATTTGTATTTTTTCCATCAATTGTAAACTGAAAAAACTTTCCCTCTTGATAATTATCACTTGGTAATGCATTCTCTAATGTTAATGCATTAGATTCAGTATAATGCATATAAATATCTCCTACTAATTGTTTAGAATTAGTTGTTCCAAATCTTGCATATGTATACATTGAATATGATATTCCAAATAATCCTATACATATCATAAATAATATAATTAAAAATATATATCTTTTCTTATTCATATTTACCTTCTACTTTCATATTAATTATATATTATTTTAAAATTATTGTAAATAAAATTTAAAAGTAAATTTTTAAACGTTAATTTTTACAAAAAAAATAGCAAAACTTTACTTTTTCCTTATTTTATGGTATAATATGCACGCTTTAAGGGGGTAATAATATGTTTACATGTAATAACATTACCTTATTAACATTTACTTATTATTTAAAGTGTATTCTTGCTATTAATATGACTATTATTCCTGTAATCTATTTATTAATTAATTATATTAAAATAATTAAAGATAAGCAAAATAATGTTAAAATTAATAAAGACTATTTTAATGCTAGAAAAAAAGGTTATTATTATTTTATTATGTTCTTTTTAGTATCATTAATTACTCATAATATGTTAAATCAAAAAGATAATGTTTGTTATACAAGAGCAACTACATTTGTATATCATGAATATAAAAATAGTTATATTTTTTTACAAAATAAAGATATAACAAATGAATTAAAAGTTAAATATTTGGATGATATATTAGAAAATAAAAAAAGTATTAATATTGAATCATTAATTCTAAAAAAAGAAGTTAAAGAAGTAGCTAGTAATACAGAAACAGCTAATGATAATAAAGAAGATGTTATAGATAACTTTTTAAATGAAAATGATTATAATATACAAAATAAAGTTTATGTTGTTAATGGAGTATTTTATTATCCTAATTATATTTTTAATAATTATAATACTTATTCTGGAAAAAATTGTCCTTCTAATCCACAAAATGAAGGATATAATAATCCTTATGGATATAATAATTATTTTTATATAAGACTTACTAAATTTATTGATGAAGCTAGTAAAAACGGACATAAAATAACTATGAGTACTCAAGGATGTAGAACTTATGATACTCAAACTTATTACTATAATACAATGGTTAGAGGTAGAGCTGCTCTTCCAGGTAGATCTCTTCATGGATTTGGTATTGCAAGTGATTTAGAATTTTATCATAATGATGGTTCTGTTTGCTCAGGATATAGAAATGATTCTAACTGTTCAAGTATGGGATGGGCTCATACTAATGCTAGTAGATTCGGACTAGTATTTCCACTTCTAAATGCTAGTTATAAGGAAGATTGGCATATAGAACCAATTAATAAAATTAAATATTAAAAAAAACAAAGAATTAACTATGATTCTTTGTTTTTAATTCTTTTATTTTATCTAAATATTTACCATATAATCTTTCATTAATAACTAAATCAAACTCTCCTATATATTCCATTACTGTTGCATTAAAACTTAACTTTATCTTATTTAATGAATTATATTTACCTAAATCTTTCATAGTAAATTCTCCAACAACAGCATTTAAATTAAAGAACATAAAACCTTCACTTTTATATTTTTTTATTAATTCCCAAATAAGAACATATCTTGGATTAAACTTTTTATATTCTTCAATATAACTATCAATAACTAATTCTACACCTTTATTATGTTTAATAGTAAAAGCTCCTCCTATTGTTAAATAATCAGGATAATTTTTAGATAATTCTGTAGCATATACTAATTCATTTTTATAAAAATTTAATTTTCTATCAGATTCCATTTTTTCATTAACTAATTGCTGTCTTTCCATTCCAACTATACTAGAATCTTGTACTTTTAAAGCATATTGTTCATTAATTTCAGATTCAGAATCATATAATCTTTTCATATTACTAATATATTGAGTTGTATTAATATTAATAAAGAAAATATCCATTGCATCATTAAAACTAAAATTATTAAATAATCCACTAAAATATCTCTTTTTTCTCTTTTTATTTTTAAAAGAAATAAACTTATATAATTCATCTATATTTCCATCTTTATCTTGAACAATTTCAATACCACATTTTGAAGCTTCATCAATTATTTCTTTAGCTCGATCATCTATTTTATTATATAAAGTTTTTATATCATCTTTTAAATTACAAAAGGCTTGAAAACGCGGTTTATAATTTTCAAAATATTTATTATATCCATGATGTTTATATTTATTATCTTGCATATTTTTAAGTACTTGATTAATAGTTTGACTAAAATAAATAATGTTACCATTCTTATCTCTTTCACTACAGATAATAGGAGGATCTATTTTTATAAAAACATAATGTTGTTTTTTTAGTAAATGTGTTAATCCCATAGTTACATTTTTTACTAATCTAGGATCTGTATAATCAATTAAAAAACCTCTAGGGGCATAAGCATACTTATAATGCATAGAGATGTTTTTATAAAGAAATAACGTTGCACCTACTAACACTCCATCTTCTACAAAACCTGCATAGAATGTACTTAATCCTTCATATTTAGAAGTTTCTGCATAAGCTGATGTTTGATAATAAGTACTATATTTATGTTTATATGCAAAATCATCAAATTCTGCTTTACTAAGTGCAACAATCTTCATACATCCCTCACCTCTAAATTATTATACATGTTTTTACATTTTTTAGCAATAGATTTAAAAACAATTTGTTTTTTATTGATAAAATTTTAAATTACATGTTATAATGTATATGAATAAAGGTGGTGGGAAAATGGATATGTTTGATACTTTAGATATAGTTGATATCCCAAATAACAAAGAAGATAAAGATATAGAAGTTCTTGAAGATAATTATTTAAATCAAAATGTTTCTTTGTCAAATGAAGAAAACGAAGAAGCTAATAATTTAAATAATATTGATGATTTAATAGGAAAAATAGAAGAAACTAGTAAAAAAGCTGAAAATGAACCTAGAACTAATCCTAATACATCTAATACCAATTTCGAAACATTAAGTAATAAATTATCTGAAACTAACATAGATGAATCTAAAAAAGAGAATTATGAAACTGGCGGTAACGACTATTCTTTACTTAATCAATATGGTGAAAACTTTAGTACTAAAGAATATGTAACTAATCCTGCAATTGGAAGAGATAAAGAAATAGGAGAATTAATAATGATCCTTCTTACTCCTGAAAAATCGGGAATATTAGTTGGTAAACCTGGAATTGGTAAAACTGCAATAGTAGAAGGTCTAGGATACCGTATTAAAAATGGAGACGTTCCGAATGCTTTAAAAGGTTATACTATATTTAAACTTAATACAGCTAGTCTAACAGGTGTCGATCCATTAACCCATGAATTAAAAATTCAAAAAATTGTTGATAATTTAGTTACATTAGATAAAGTAATAGTCTTTATTGATGAAATACATACATTAATTGGAAATGGTGAGAATACCCTAGATTTTGCTAATATTTTTAAGCCAGTTATAGATCGTGGTACAGTTAAATTAATTGGTGCTACTACAGTCGATGAATATGATAGATATATTCTAAGAGATAAAGCTTTTGTAAGACGTTTTCAAAAGGTTAATGTTGAAGAACCAACAAGAGATATGGTTATTCAAATTATGATGGGAACATATCCTAAATTTGAAAAGAAAATGAATTTAAAATTAAAATATAGTGATTTTATTAAACAAAAAATAATGGCTTTTATAACTGATGCAACTAGTGAATTTAAAAGAGTATATGAATCATCAGTAAGATATCCTGATATAGCTCTTACAATACTACAATCTGCATTTTCACAAGCATCATTTGAAAATCGTAATGAAGTTAATATTAGAGATATTAGAAAAGCTATTGAAACAACTAAACTTATTTATCCAGATGTTATAAAAAAAGAATTAGATAAATTCAATAAAGATTTTAAAGATGTTTATTTAATGGAAACAAAACAAATATTAAAGGACGAAGTATGAATAAAATAGTATATTACTTGCGAATTATATTCTTTATTATATATTTAGTGTTACTATTTTTAATGATAGATAAATTATTTAGCTTAAATATTTTAAGTGTAATATTTTTTATAGCAAACATTATATATTCATTTATAATTATATTAACAATCTTATCTAAAAAGAAAGTATTTAACGACTTAATATCATACAATTTATTAAATATTGGTATATATATTTATATAGGTATTATATACTATATAACATTTATTAGTACTAAATTAGATATATTAAGTAATATTAATTATTTTAATAATAATTTTATTTTAATATTATTATTAATAATAGGGTTATTATTATATACATTTATGCTTAATAAAGAAGAAAAATAGATTTTCATCTATTTTTCTTTTTTATTAACTTTTAATATCTGTTGAATATAAAACAATATACTAATCATATTCATTAATTCGGTATTATCATATAATTTATATACATCTTCAGTAGACATATTTTTAAGTTGATAATTAATTAAATTTCTATTTTTCTTATCAGTATTTCTTTTAAGTATTTCTATACTTTTACTTTCTATTTCATTATTTAATTTTATTAATAAAATATTTCTTTCTTCATTACTTAATCTATTTATAAAATCATTAATTATATTCAACATATCATTTTGTAATTTACTAAAACTATCACAGCTTTTTTCTAAATAAATACCATTCTCTTCATGAATTTTTAATTCATCTTTATAAATTTTAATAAATTCTAAAGGAGTCTTCTTTCTTCTCTTAGATTCATATTGAATATAAAAATCATCTTTTAAATTTAAATTCCTAGCATCAATAATATTTTGATTACTTTGTAAAGATTCCTTAGACTTTAAAAATTTATATGAAACATCATAATAAATATAAACAATATCAAATAAATTACTATTTTTTAACTTAGTAACAATTATTTTTCTTATAACATCAAGAATAGAATCCATCTTTTCATAACTTCTAAAATATACAGCATTAGAACACTTAAAATACAAATCAAGTAATTTTTTTAAACTTAATTCTTTTATATCATCTTCATTAAAACTTTTAACTAAATTCTCTATCATATTATCACAATCTTATTTTAACATTAATTAATTAAAATGTAAACAACTTAATTCTTTTGATATGTATTATTCATGTCAAATATTTTTTTAAATAAAATATCATTTATTTTTTTATTAACTATTTCCTTTATTTTTCTTGCACCATTATTATTATAATTTGATAGACATATAATATCATTTATTAAAGATTTATGTATTGTTAAATCATTTTTAGATATTTTATATTTTTTCTTTACACTTTTTATTTCATTATTAATAATAGTTTTTATATCATTTTTACCTAAATCATTAAATTCTACAATACTATCGATCTTATCTAAAAAATCTTCATTAAAATAATCTTTTAAACTATTACTTTTATTATGATTAAATCCAAGAGAAATATCTAAATTAATTTTATTACTTGTCATGATAACAATAGTGTGATAGAAATAGATTTTTTCATGATTAGAATTAGTTATATAACCATCATTTATTATTCTAAGTAATAAATTAATAAAACTTTGACTACATTCATCTATATTTTCTATTAACAATATAGAATATGGATTATTAATTACATCATCAAGAATTGAATAATGATTATAATTAGAATTAATTATTTTATTTATAGAATAGTTATCACTATATTCTAATCCATCTATTTTAATTAAATTCATATTAAAAAGTTTTGCTAATTCTCTTGCAAATAAAGATTTTCCTACTCCACTTTTTCCTATAATCAAAAAAGATAATACCTTTTTTATATCAATTAACCTTAAATATTTCTTTTTAATATCTATCATTATCTTATTAATTGCATTATTTTGTCCAACTACTATTCTTTGTAATTTCTTTTCTATACAATTTAATTTATTAAGTTTATTATTTTCATATATTGGTATATTAGTTTTATTATTTATTAAAGAATAAATATCATTTAATTTAACTTCTCTTTTAGATTTATTAAATTTTAGTTTATTTATTTTTTCTTCATATAATATTTCTAATTGTTTTAAATTGGTTGCTTCTATATAATTCTTTTCTATTATTTTTTCATTTTTTAAATTATTAAGATTATTTAATTTATATTTTAATTCTTCTAACTTAATTTCTTTATTATCCTTAGTTATTGACTTTTTAGCACATACTTCATCTAAAATATCAATTGATTTATCAGGATTATTTTTATTTAAAATATATGAGTCTGTTAATTCAACTATTTTATCTATAATATTATCGCTCACTTTAACATCATGATATTTTTCATAAATTGGTTTTAAATATTTTAATATTTCTTTTGTCTCATCCAAAGTAGATTCTTTAACAAAAATAGACTGAAATCTTCTATTTAATGCTTTATCTTTTTCAATACTGTCTTTATATTCTTTTAAAGTAGTTGCACCAATTAACTTTATTTTATCTCTTGCTAAATATGGTTTTAAAATATTAGAAGCATCGATTGCTCCTTCTGCACCTCCTGCTCCAACTATTAAATGAATTTCATCAATAAAAATTATGATATCATCATTATTTTCAATTTCTTTAATTACTTTTTCTATTCTTTCTTCAAATTCTCCTCGGTATTTAGTTCCTGATACTAAATTAGACATTGAAAGTGAAATTATTCTTTTATTTTTTAAAAAATTAGGAACATCATTATGATATATTTTATATGCTAAATATTCTACTATTGCAGTTTTTCCAACGCCTGCTTCTCCTATTAATAATGGATTATTTTTATTCTTTCTCGATAGTATTTCAATTACTTCCTCTATCTCTTTTTCTCTACCAACTACTCTATTAATATTACCATTTTTAACTAGATTCAATAAATCTATTCCATATTCTAAAAGTAAAGATTTCTTGTTTATTTTATTTTTCTGATTAGTTTTATTCTTTTCTAATTCTAAATATAATTTATCTACATCTATATTTAAATCTTTTAATATTCTAATTCCCACTCCTTCTCCCTCTGATAATATAGATAAAAAAAGCATTTCAGGAGTAACTTCTAATATATTTTCTTCTTTAGCAAATAGAATACTATTTTCTATTATTCTTTTAAGTAATGGTGTATAAATAAAATAAGAATTTGTACTACTACCTATTCCCACTTTTTCAATTAATTTATTTCTAAATATATCATAATTAATATTATAATCATTAAGTTTATTTTTAATATCTAAATTACTATTTAAAATACTTAAAATAATATGTTCTGTTCCTACAAAAGGTGATGCAAATTTTTGCATTTCAAGCTTAGCATTTTTAATAATTTTTTTAGTATTTTCTGAAAATTTTTGAAACATAAAAACCTCCATATATACTATATGAAGGTTTAGTATATTTTATAAGTTATTTTATTCGACATTTATTTGCCAATCTATTTCTTTAAGATTATTCTTCTTTAAAAATTCATTAGTTTTAGAAAAAGGATGTGATCCAAAGAATCCATTATAAGCAGAAAGTGGTGATGGATGAGCAGATTCTATTATTAAATGTTTAGGATTAGTTATTAACTTCTTTTTAGAACGAGCAAAACTACCCCAAAGAATAAAAACAACTGGTTCCTCTTTTTCATTTATTTTACTAATAACATAATCAGTAAATTGTTCCCATCCTATATCTTTATGACTAGCTGCATGATCTTTAATAACAGTTAAAACAGCATTTAAAAGAAGTACTCCTTGTTTAGCCCATGGAACTAAAGATCCTGATATAGGAATTGTACATCCTAAATCATCATGTAATTCTTTAAATATGTTATTTAGTGATGGTGGCTTTCTAATACCTTTTTTTACTGAAAAACTAAGTCCCTCAGCTTCTCCCTCTCCATGATAAGGATCTTGTCCTAAAATAACTACTTTAACATTTTTATATGGTGTATAACGAAAAGCCTTAAATACCTCTTTTTTAGGAGGAAAAACAGTATTTTTCTTATATTCATTTTGAACATATTTTAATAGATTATAAAAATATTCTTTTTGAAATTCACTTTCTAAAACCTTATCCCAATCATTTCCTATCATAAATCTTACTTCCTAACTCCTTATATTTATCTAATACTATATGACGTAATTTATATATTGAAAAAATATTAATAATAACTAACATAGCAATTAATATATCAGCGGTATCCCATATAAATGTTGGATTAATAATAGTTGCAAGTATTAATACTAACATTGTAAATAATTGAAGTACTAAAATATGATTCTCACTTACTTTATCATAAATAAATTTTAAATTAGTCTCAACATAATAATATCCTGAAATAATTGTTGAAAAAGAAAATGCTATTAAACAAAAATATAAAACAATATTACCAAATGTCCCTAAATGATAAACTAAAGCATTTAATGTAATTTCAATACCATTAACAATTCCATAATTTAGAGGATTATAATCACTTGTTAATATAATAAAAGCTGTTGATAAGCATACTACAAAAATTGTAAAATATCCTCCAAACATACCAATTACACCCTGCTTAAAAGGATTCTTTTGATTAGAAGATGCTGCTGCAATAGCACTAGTTCCAGCACCTACTTCTGATGCAAAAATACCTCTTTCAATACCAATTATTAAACTACTAAAAATACCAAATCCTAAAGCTTTAAAATTAAAAGCACTACTTATTATATTATTAATAATTCCTGGAATTAAATTAATATTTTTAATGATAATAAAAATTGAAACTATTAAATATACTAATGACATTAATGGAATAAAAATAGCAGAAAATTTAGCAATACTTTTAATACCATTTTTAATAATTATAAAACAGACTATTCCAATTATTAATCCTATTAATAAAGGTTTAATATTAAAAAATGTTGTTATTGCCTTAGATATAGTATTAGCTTGAATAGGAATAAAACCAAATAAATAGGCAAGTATTATAACAAAAGCATATATAAGTGCTAATTTCTTATAACCAAGGCCTTCTCTTATATAATTAGCAGGTCCTCCAATAAATAACTTACCTCTCTTTTTATGAAATAGTACTGCTAAAGAATTTTCTACAAAAGAATTAGGTATAATAATTAAGCATGAAATAATTACCCAAAATATAGTACCTACTCCACCTTTATAAATTGCAAGAGCAATTCCTGATAAGGAACCTACTCCAATACAAGCACCTAAAGAAACACTTAAAGATTCAAAAGCTGATATTCCTTCTTCATTTCTATCTTTTTTTCTAAGAATATTAACCATTTTAAATAATTTTAAATGTAAAAAGTCAAACTTTATTGCATAATAAAAGCCAGATATAACTAGCATAACAGTTGCAATACTCCATAAAATTTTATTTATTATTTCCATATTATCCCTCTACTAATATATTATAAATTATATTTTTTATTTGTCAAACAAAAAAGAATTACTAATATCTAGTAATTCTATTTGAAAACCATACACCATATGCAGGAAAATTAACAACAGTTGTTGGGTTAATATTTCTAGATTGATAGGTAGACCATGATAAATATTCTTTCATATATAAACCTGTTGCAACTGCAAAGTGTAAATGTGCTCCTGTTGAACATCTATCATAACTCCAAGTCGAAGAATCTCCACCCATAATACCAATAACAGTATTTTGATCTACATAGTCCCCTACTTTAACATTAATTGATTTTAAATGATAATATCCAGTTGTATAATAAACACCACCAACATTATGATGAACCATTAACATATTACCACCACAGCTTTGTTTCCATAAGATATTTGCAACTGTTCCTGGAGCAGCAGCATAAATATTTCTTTCTCCTCCAGAAATATCTATACCATAATGATATGTACAAACATTTCTTCCTTGAGTTTGGTTCCAATAACAACGCGATCCAAATCTACTTGTAATTCTACCATTTTGAACCGGTCTTATAAACTTACCAGAATATGGTACTTTACCACAATTATTAATATTATCATCAAGTTTACAACCTAAAGTTTTTTCATAATAATTAACAACTTTTTCCTGAGCAGCAATCTCAGCATTAATATCAACTGAAATACTATCTAAATCTTTTAAAGCATCTCCAAGTTTTGCAAGTTCAACTTCCAAACTTTTTTGTTTATCAGCAAGATCAACCATTATTTTTTTTAATTCTTCTTGCTTTTCTTTATTCTTTTTTATTGTATCATTATACTCGGTAATTAAATTATCATTATAAGAAACAAGTTGTCCTGAAACTGCACTACGATAAATAAAATCTGTTATATCTTTAGATCCAAATATATACTCAAGATAAGCATTTTCTCCATTAGATACCTGTAAAAAATGAATAATCTCTTTAATTTCTAATTCTTTTTTTTGAATTCCTTCAGTTAACTCTTGAATTTCTGTTGTTAAATTTTGAATAGTTTTCTCACTATCACTTATTTTATTACGAATACTATCAATATTACCATTTACACTATTTATCTCACTTTTAGTTAAATTCTTTTTTGCATCATTTTGAGATTTTTTTTGCTTAATAGCAGCTAATTCATTCTTTAAATCACGAAGTGTCTTAGCACTAGTGTTATAATTAAAACTAAATACAATAAGTACTATTCCTAAAATCTTAACTACCTTTCTCATATCTCACCTACTTTTTTATTTACTTAATTATATCATAACTTTACTATAAAAGTAAAGAATAATTATTTTTTGCTTTAAATATCTATTTTGGAGTGATATAATAAATGTGAAAGTTGAGATGTTTTATTATGAAAAATCAAATATTTATACCAATATTATGCGGAAGTGATAGAAATGTTTATGGAATGGCAGTAGGATTTTACTTAGAATATAAAATAAAAAGCATTTCTGTTTGCAAATTAAATTATATAGAGACAAGAAATTCAAAATTATTAGAATTTTATCAAGATGAGAATATTGAAAATAAAGATGTCTTTTTAAAAACTTTATATAAAATTAAAAGTCAATATCCTAATGCTAAATTAATTCTTATTGCATGTAGTGATGTTTACGCAAGACTTATTATTGAAAATAAAAAAGAATTAGAAAATGATTTTATTATTCCATATATTGATAAGGATTTAATGGATAAATTAATTATTAAAGAAAATTTTTACAAAACATGCGAAAAATATCATTTAGATTATCCCAAAACTGTTATATGTACAAAAGATAATTACAAAGATTTAAAACTTGATTTTGAATTTCCAATTATTGCTAAACCAAGTGATAGTGTTTCTTATTGGAAATCTAAATTTGAAGGTAAAAAGAAAGTATTTATTATTTATACCGAAGAAGAATTTAGAACAATTTTAAATAATGTATATAATTCGGAATATGAAAGTGATTTAATTATTCAAGAATATATTCCAGGAGATGATACTAAATTATATGTTTTAAATGCTTATGTAGATTCTAATCATAAAGTTACCTTTATGGCTTTAGGACAAATAGTTCTTGAAGATAAAGCTCCATCATCATTCGGTGACTATGATGCAATAATTCCATCATATGATTTAAAATTATTTAAAAAAATGCAAGAATTTCTGGAAAAGATTAAATATCATGGATATGCTAATTTTGATTTCAAATATAATGAAAAAACAAATAGTTATAAATTATTTGAAATTAATATTAGACAAGGTAGAAGTCATTCTTTTGTAACTTTAGGTGGAATGAATATAACTAAATATTTAGTGGACGATGTAATTAATCATAAAGAAAGAAGAATAGAGTATTTACAAAATGAATATTTATGGACTATTGTATCTAAAAAGATATTATTAAAATATATTAATAACGAAGAAATGAAAACGAGAGTTAAAAATTTATATAAAGAACATAAAGTTAAAAATATATTATATTTTAAAGAAGATTTTAATTTAACTCGATATTTAAAACTATATAGAAGAAATTTTTCTGATAAATATAAATTATATTATAAATAGGAGGATTATGAATAACACAACTATTGGAATATTAAGTAATAATTTAAAATTATCCACACAATTTGTGGAAAAAATTATCATAAATACTAAAGCTATTAAAGATCAAGATCATATTAAAATGAATATTATTATCAATAATAAATTACTAGATAAAAATAATAAGTTTTTTAGAAAATTATTAAAAAAAATAGAGAAGTCACAAGTTGATTACTTAGTATTAATTTTTAACGATATTAATATATATAATTATTTAAAAGATAATACAAGTATTCCAATAATAAATAGCTCTTTTGATATAAATGATATAGAATTAGTTAAGAAAATAATTAAATTAACAGGAAAGGAACTAAAAAAATGAAAATAGGTATTATTGGAGGATTAGGTCCTTTAGCAACTGTTAAATTTATGGAAATGTTAGATAAAAGATTAAATAATTATAATAAAGAATATGAATTTATTGTTATAAATGACCCCACTACTCCTGATAGAACATCATATATTCTTGATAATAAAAAAGAGAATCCTATTAATTCTATTTTAAATATGGTAAAAAAAATTGATTTATTTGAATGTGATTTAATCGTTATGCCATGTAATACTGCATCATATTTTTATAAAGAAATAGAAAGTAATACTAATATTTTATTTATCAATATTGTTCTTGAAACAACAAAATACTTAAATAATTTAAATGTTAAAAAAGTAGGTTTACTTGCAACAGAAGGTACTGTTAAAAGCAAAATATATGAAGAACTATTAGATAAATATAATATTGAATTAGTATTACCAAATAAATCTAATCAAAAAATAATTTCATCTATAATATATGATGGTATTAAAAGTGGAAAATATATAGATTTAAATAAATTTAATGATGTAATAAATGATTTAAAAAGATTAGAGTGTGAAAAGATTATTCTTGGATGCACTGAATTATCTTCTTTAAAAGAAATATATAATTTAAAAGATAAAGTTTTAATAGATGCTATGGATATACTTGCAGATAGTACAGTAAACTATATAAAAAATAAAGGTTAAATACTTGATATATTATTTAAAATGTGATATTATGTATACAGATAAAGAAAACTTCATAAAATAAAAAAGGATATGTTTGATTGACAGAATCAGATGTAATCCCTTAAAAGATAGACATCTGAAATCAATTTAATTGAAATCAGATGTTTTTGCTATTTTAAGAGTAAAATAATTACAACCGAAAAAAAAGAAAACATCTGATATTTCAAACATATCCAAAGTAATTATAGCAAATATGTTTTTGTGATACAATATTTTAAAAAAGAATATCATTTATGATATTCTTCATTATTTAATATTTTAAAACTTCTATATATTTGTTCAAGCAATATAACTCTAAATAGTTGATGCGGAAAAGTTAATTTAGAAAAAGATATTCTCTCATTAACTATTTTTCTTATATCATCATGTACTCCATTAGAACCACCTATTATAAAATTAATATTAGAATTTACTTGTCTAATTCTATCTAAATTATTTGCAAATTCTATACTATTTAATTCTTTAGAATTAATATCAAGTAATATATTATAATCTGTCTCTTTTATACTTTTTATTATTAAATCACGTTCTACTTCTAAATTTTTCTTTATATCAAAACTAGCATCTGGAAGTTCTATTATTTCTAACTTAGTATACTTACTAAGTCTTTTTTTATATTCATCTATGGCTTCTTTTAAATAATTTTCTTTTATTTTACCAATACATATTATTTTTATCATAATAAAATCCTCATATCTTCATTTTGTCTTGCAGCTTCAACCATAATTTTATTATCAATTAAATCACTTACTGTTTTAATTGCTAAATCCTCTAAATTATTAGTTTCACTTAAGTGAGCTAGTATTACTTTTTTAGTATTTTCACCTATTAAATCATGTAAGTACTTACCAGTCATTTCATTTGATAAATGTCCTGTATCTGATATAACTCTTTGTTTTAATACATAAGGATATGGACCATCCATTAACATTTTAGGATCATGATTACTTTCAATAATATAAATATTTTTATCTTTCATATATTTTAAATTAGTTTTACTTATATAACCAGTATCAGTCATATAAAGAAGAGAAGTTGTATCTTCTATTAAAAAACCTACTGGATATAAAGCATCATGAGAAGTACGTAGAAAACGAATTTTTAGATCATCTATTTGAAAAAAATCAGTATCTATTAAAGTAATAAAATCTTTATCCACAATTTTGTTGATAACTTTAAACATTTTGGTAGGAATATATACTTGTTTTTTTGAATGTTTTACAACTGACGCAAGACCAGTAACATGATCTTTATGCTCATGAGTTACTAAGATGAAGTCTATATCATTTAAAGATATATTATACTTTTCTAATATAGTTTTAGTTTTAGGATATGAAAATCCTACATCAATTAAGATTTTTTTAGAATCCGTTATTAATAATGTAGAATTTCCTTTTGATCCACTTCCAAGTATTATCGCTTCCATTAATAGAATAGCAATGGGTTTATACTCTGTCCTCCACCATATGGTTTACCTTGCCATATTTCAAAGTGTAAATGCGTTCCATAGCAATGTCCAGAACATCCCATATCTCCTATTGTTTGTCCCATTTTAACTCTATCTCCTACTTTAACATAAGGTGATAAAGAAACCAAATGCAAATATCTAGAATAATAACCATTTTCATGATAAATTTCAACATAATTACCTAATGATGCTCCAGAAGATACTTCTGTTACAACTCCAGGTTTAGCAGCATAAATTGGCGAACCATACCCTGTTCCACAAATATCAACTCCACTATGAAGTCTTCCCCAACGCCATCCATAATTACTAGAAATAATGTATGGAATGTTGGTTGGCCATCCCCAATTACCAGCCGATATAATCGCAGCTTGCTTTCCACCTTTTACAATTACTTCATTAACAACTGGTTTAATTTCTTGTTGATTAGAAATTAAGGCATTCATTACTTCTCCATTAACTTCTTTAATCTTTTGAGTAATTCTTGTAATACCATTACTTCCTTGTTGTTCCACTCTTTGATAACCTAAATACTGAGTATTATCATATTTATACTCTGTTTTATAACCAACACTTTGATCTTCAACTTTATGAATCTCCTTAACTGTTTGGAAAATTGGATCTAAAACACCTACAGTTAATTGCTGTCCAGAATAAAGAAGTGCATTACTACTACCAAGCTTTGAATTAGCAATTAATACTTCATTAATATTCATCTTATTAGCTTCTGCAACTGATGCTAAAGTATCCCCATCTTGTACAGTATAAGTAGACATATTTTTATTCTTACCAAATAATAAATACTCAGTTAATTCATCTTCTGATATATATATTTTTTGATTAACAGGAATATAACTTTCTGTATAAGTAATTTTAGCATCAATATATAAATTTTCAAGTCTCTCACCAGTATCTATTATAACTTTTTGAATATTATTTTCAAAATCATTAAAATCTTGTTCTGATACAAATGAAAGAACTACTTTTCTAGATGCATTTTTAAATATTTCTTTATTTAATATATTTATATATACCTTCTTATCTTCACTTGATTCTTCCTTATTATATTCATTATCATATTCAGTTGCATTAGTTTTATCTATTAAAACTCTATATCCTTTTATAGTGAAAGGTTCTTTTTGATTTATAGTATTATATATATTACTAACTGAAACGATGTTATTTTCATATGTTACATCTTTTACAACATTAATATCATTAGGAACATATACGTTTGATACGTTATATTTATCCATAATTTCTTTTTGCATTTTATTAATATAATCATATAATTCTTTATCGGATTTTATTAATCCAATACTTTCACCCTTTAAATAAACTTGATAAGCTTCAATAGGATTATTGGTTTTACTAAAAACTTGATTACTCTTAAAAAATGTTATCGCAATACTTATTAATATAGCAAAAATAATTCCTAATATCGAAACTTTATCTTTTTTCTTAGCCATCTTCATTACTCCTTTCTTCTTCCGCAGTAAAGTTTAAAAAAGTACTCATATCTCTTTTAAATAGTAAATTAATAACTCCTGTTGAGCCATTTCGATGTTTTCCAATAATTAATTCACTAATACTAACATTATTATCAGTTCTTGCTGATTTATTATAATAATCATCTCTATATAAGAAAGCAACAATATCCGCATCTTGTTCAATTGATCCTGATTCACGAAGATCACTCATAAGTGGTCTTTTATCTTCTCTTGCTTCAACCGATCTAGATAATTGACAAAGTGCTATTACTGGAATTTCTAATTCCATTGCTAGCATTTTTAAAGCTCTAGATATATCTGATACTTCTTGTTGACGATTAGCACCATAATTTTTTCCTCCAGATACTAATTGTAAATAATCTATAATAATTAAATCTAATCCACTTGATGATGTTTTTAAACGTCTACATTTAGAACGTATCTCACCTATAGTTATTCCAGGAGTATCATCAATAAATAAATTGGCATCTTCAAGTTGGCTTAAAGCTTCATTAAACTTAATATAATCATTATTATTAAGCTTACCACTCATAAACTTATATCCTTCTATTTGACCAAGACTTGATAACATACGATTAGCAAGTTGTTCTGCTCCCATTTCCAAGTTAAATACTGCAACAGATTTTTGAGCACCTACCGCAACATTAGTAGCAATATTCAAAGCAAAAGCTGTCTTTCCCATTGCAGGACGAGCTCCAATGATAATTAATTGATTTTCATGAAGTCCAGATGTCATTTTATCAAAATCAATCCAACCTGTTGGTATACCTGTTACATCACCTTTAGTTTCAGCAAGTTTTTGTAAATTTTGTTGAACATTATTTAATACTTCTTTTATATTCTTAAATTCTGTTGATCTTTTATCTTTAACAATACTTAGTATTTTTCTTTCAGCTTCATCTAATGTTTCAGATATATCCTTATCTGTATCATATCCCATCTGATTTACTTCATTAGAAACATCAATTAATTTTCTAAGTAAACTATCATCTTCTATTATTTTTAAATAATAATTAATATTTGATGCTGTTGATTCTGTATTTAAAACTTCTGTTAAATAAATAACTCCACCAATTTCATCTAAATATCCCTTACTTTGAAGTTCATTAGTAATTGTTGTCATATCAATAGGAGTATTCTTTTCATATAAACTCTTTAATGCTAAAAATATTTTTTTATTATTATCGTAATAAAATACACTTTCATCAATTGATTCAAAAACTATTTCTTGAGCATTTTTTGATAAAAATATTGAACTTAATACTGATTGTTCTGCTTCTTTACTATTTGGTACACTTCTTAACATATTACCCCTCTGTATGAATCTTTAGATTACAATCAATATCCTTATATAAATTTACCTTAACTATATGAGTTCCTAAAGTATTAATTAATTGATTCTCTATTTGTTTTTTATCTATATTATAACCTAATTTATTTAATTCCTCTTTTATTTGTTTTGTACTAATACTTCCAAACATTTTATCATTTGATGTTTTAACTTTAAAATTAAGAGTTATATTTTCTATTTTCTTTTTTAGTTCTTCTGCTTTATGTCTATTATCTAAATCTATTTCTTTATCATGTTCTTTTTCTTGATTTAATTTATTTAAACTACCCTCAGTCTTTTTTATAGCATATTTATTTTTAATTAAGAAATTCATTGCATATCCATCACTAACTTCTTTAATTTCTCCCTTTTTTCCTTGTCCTTTTAGATCTTTTAAAAATATTACTTGCATAGAACCTCCTTGTACTAGTATTATAACACTTAAATTTATTCTTGTAAATTGACATAAATATAGATAGTATTAATTAATATGTAAAACAACAACACTTTAAATATGAAAAAAATGTCAGAACAACACATTTTTTTGATTATTATGTTAATTTTATTAATAATTATTAAACTATTAGAATAAAAAAATGATAATTAAGAATATTTATCATTTTTATTTTTTTCTACTTTGTTCTACAACATTATCATATTTTTCTCTTAACCCAAGGTCATTTAAATATGTTAAAAAATTATCCATACTTCCATAACTTCTTATAATATGATTTATATAAGCATTATATGTTTGCTCTGCTTCAAAAGAATGAAGAATATCACCATTTTTAATTCTTCCTAAAGAATCAATTAAATTAGATACTTCCATTATTTCTTTTTCTTTTTTATTTTGATACTGACTTTCATATGATTGAGAAGTTCTAACATCTATTCCAAGTGCATCTAATCCTTGATAAGTTTGAAAACCTGTTGATTTTCTTTCTGAAGTACCAATTCCTTCTATCGAACAAATTGCTATAAGATTTGGGTTATTTCCTCTTTCCATAATGTTATGCTCTCCATTATTAGAAAATGCTGGTTCTTGTAAACTTCGAAAACTAATTTTGGGTCTATATACACCATTTGGATTTAAAAATGTATCTTTCAACATTTGAAGTGCTTCATTTGGTGATTGAACTACATTAGGATTAGAAAATTTATCACTATAATCTTCTCTTTTTTCTTCCATACCATCTGGAGAATAAACACTATATTTACAATGTGTAATATATAAATTCTCACTTACTTTAATATTATCACCATGTTTCATAATGATACTACCAGATAAATTATTACATACTAATTCATTTTTCTCATTTAGTTCAATAGTTATTTGATCAATAGTACATATTTTATCATCTTTATCATAATTTTGGATATTTTCTTTTATAATATATAATTTATTATTTTCTATTATTATTTTATCATTTTCTTTTATATAGGGTGATAATACATTCCAAAAACTTGGATTTTCTGTCATTTTACTAGGAACTGCTCCTATTATTTCTCGAACTATTTGATCTTTTTCTCTACCTTTTAATTCTATTTCCATACATCCTCCTTATTATAAGGATATCATTTATAAAAAAAAATGTAAAGAATATAAAAATATCTTTACATTATATTTACTATTTATTAGTAAATGGTAATAATGCTATAGCACGAGCTTTCTTTATTTGTTCAGCAATATATCTTTGATGCTTAGCACATGCACCAGTTACTCTTCTTGGTAAGATTTTTCCCTTATCATTAATATATTTTTTTAAAATATCAACATCTTTATAATTTATATCTTTACCAGTTGAACACATATAACATACTTTTTTCTTTTTTCTATAAAATTCTGCCATTTTATCCTCCTTCTAGAAAGGTAAATCACTATCGTCTATTTCTATCTTATCTCCAAAATCCTTAAATGGATCTACTTCATCACTTGAATTACTAGAACTATCATTAAAATCATAAGGAGTAAGATTTGAATCATTTGATGGTGTTTCAACAGTATCTTGTCTAGAACCTTTAGAATCTAAAAATTGAAATTCATCAATAACAACATCTGTTGTATAAACTCTTTTACCATCTTGTCCATCATATGATCCAGTTTGAATACGACCACTAATAGCGATTTGACTTCCTTTTGTTAAATATTTTTTCATAGTTTCTGCACGATTACCAAAAGCAACAATATTAATAAAATCTGCTTCTCTTTCACCATTTTGATTAGTAAATTGTCTATCTACCGCAATAGATGAACGCATAACAGCATTATTACTTGCCCCATATCTTAAATCTGGATCTCTTGTTAATCTTCCTACTAAAAAAACCTTATTCATATTTTACTCCTAATCTACTTTAACTACGATATGTCTAATTATATCTTCATTAATATTTGCAACACGATCAAACTCTTTAACTGCCTCAGGTTTAGCTTCTACAGTTATTAAATAATAATAACCATTTTTAAAACCTTTAACTTCATAAGCAAGTTCACGACGTCCCATATTTTTTTCTGAAACGATCTTTGCTTTTTGACCATCAAGAACAGTTTTCATATTTGAAACAACATTCATAGTTGCTTCTTCTTCTAATGTAGGTTTGATTACAAACATAAGTTCATAATTTCTCATCCTAACACCTCCTTTTGGACTAAATGGACTGATATACAGCCAAGAAGTATTTAAGTAATAAATTACTTCCTAGATACTATAACATAAATAAAATAAAATATCAAGAAATTTTTTATATGAATTTGAAATAAAAAAACTAATAAATTATCAACTTTTAACTTTGACATATTTATTAGTTTTATTAACATTCATAACATCCACTTATTTATTTTTGTGCCTACACATCCGTTCGTCACTTATTCGGACTAAAAATCAGAGATTTTTGTCCTCAAACAAATTGTTTATGATTTATTTGATTTAAGATTATTAGTCAACCGGGTCAGGCACAGGAGGTAACGGGACACTATTCCCGCAGCATAAATCACCATCATACCCGACGTAGCAGTTGAAACCAAAATCGACGTCAACATGAACATTGCCAAGATCGCCAGCGACCGCATCAACTGAACCATAGCACTCCACATCGGAGCCATTATCATAACATCCAGTATTAGTTCCACTATCATATTCTCCATAAACTCTAAATAAATAATCACTATTGGTTGCATAGACTGTTGCCACATTTGAATTATTATATGTTGTTCCTTCTATACAAAACGGATGACTATTATATATTCCACAACTAAATGCTCTTTCTATTTGATTATTTTGATCCAAAATCATTCCTAAAAAATAATTCTTTCCTGATTCTGTTATGACATCTTGATAATTTGTTTTGTAATCATTGCTTGTTAAGGTTGTCAGCGAATATCCATTATTATCTGGGTCTGCATAATACATTTCTTCTGTTGTATAAGTAAATACACATCCTGGACACATTTCAGACATTGTTGGGGGAGCTGTTGGATCATCTACTGTTTTTTCTGTAAAATCTCCACTTGCATTTACTTTTACACTTGCAAATAAATTATTCCAGTCACTTATACTGTAATCTCCTTCGGCTTCTCCTCCGGTAATCACTACATTTGATCCTATCCACATATATAATCTATACGTATGAGTTACTTGACTTGTTGTATTTCTTGGTATTGTTGCTACAAGTACTCGCTTATTTGTTATATCACTATACTTCCAATTATTAAATATCTCTGTTTCAGTACTATTTATTACTTCTACTAATCTAAATCTTAAAAATTTATCTGCTATTCGATTACTTTCTGTTTTTCCATTTGGTACTGCTCCATGAGAAAGTGTTATATCATACCAAATATCCTTATTTGTAGTTGTATTTTTTCCATCTATTGTAAACTCAAAATATTTATTTGCTATATAACTACTACTTGGCATGGCATTTTCTAAAGTTAAAGTATTAGATTCACTATAATGCATATAGATATCTCCGACTAATTGTTTATTATTGGTTGTTCCACTTCGGTTATATGTATAGGCTGCAAATGATATTCCTACTACTCCTATTAATAAAATTCCTACTAGTACTGCTATTATTACTTTTTTATTCATTTAATCATCTACTTTCAAGTTTATAATACCATAATTATTTTTATTTGTCATTAAGTTTTATAACTTATGTAAAATCTTTTTTACATAAAATCTAATAATATGAGTAAAGACAATACTTCAAGGAGTTTGTACATCCAATGAAGTTACAGATAAGGTTATCAATACCAGTATTGAATAGGAATACCAGCACTGTTAATAAAAAGTGCAGTATTAAATGCAGGTATAATTACCTTAACAAACCTGCTTACTCATATTATTGAATTCTAACTCATAATATCTTTGTTTGTTGACAAATAATAACATTTTATATAAAATTAAATTGGTGATAAAATGTATAAACTTTTTTATGTTAAAAAAAATTATTTATTCAATATAATAGATTATTTTATTGATATACTATTAATATTATTAATAATGTTATTTTGTTTAAATAAAATAGAAATTTTTAAATACATAATTGTTATAACAACCTTCATTTATATAATAAAATATATTATCGAAAATAAAATAGAATTTACAAATAGAACTAAGAATTATTTAAATAAAATAGTTATAATAAAAAATAAAAGAAATATATATATTTTATATAAAAAAATAAATTTTACTTATATATTTGTTATTGTAATCATGATAGCTTTTTTTACATCTTATTATTTTAAATTAAACTTATTTAAAGAATTAGTTATATTATTTTTACTAATTATTTATGAAGTAACTAATATTATTAATAAAGCCAAATTAAATAATTTAATTAATAATTTAGATGATACTGCTATAATAGATAATATTATTGAAAAGAATAAATTTTATAATATTATTCATGTTAAAACTATAAAACATATAGAAAATAATACTTTCTTAATAGAAAAAAGAAATTATATAATTCATGATAATTATACAAATAGAGAAGAATTAATAAATTTGTTTAAAAAATATAAATAGATGCTATTCAAGTACTTTAGCATCTATTTTTTTATTATTTTCATAAATATATAATTGTTCTTTATTATCGATTGTTACCAGTAATAAATCTTTTACAACATATCCTTCTTTTTCTAATCTATTTATAAGCCATTTTCTATCATAACCTATTTCTTTAAGATTATTTTCCATTATTTTACCATCCAAAACAACATTAGCATTAATAGAATTATTATCTACTTTTAGTTTCATATCTTTAGGAGTTACTGGAATATATTTACTTTTAGGTAAAAAACTAATCTTACCAGAAGGTTCCATAATAGCATAATTAATTTCATTAATATTAAAATATCCACTTTCTCTAGCATCTTGTAATAAATCATTAATATCTATTTTACATTTCTTTAATTGTTCTCGACTAATTTTACCATTTTCCATAATAATAATTGGTTCTCCAGTTATAAATCTACGAGCAACCATACTTTTCTCAGTTATAAAAGAAACAAACAAACTAAATAAACCATATATAGACATAGCAAGTAATCCTTCAATAATAGTTATATCAGAATTAACAGTCATTTCGGCTGCTATATTACCTAAAGTAAGACCAATTATATAATCAAATATATTAAGTTCACTAATTTGCTTTTTACCAAGCAATTTAATAACAAAAAACAAATATATAACCGATATACTACCTTTTATAGATATATACATATAATTCATAACTCACCATTAATAAAATGTCCTAAAACAACACTTTTATTCATAACTATTATCTTAATAGTAAAAAAATGTAAATATTTCTATTCACATTTTTATTCTATTTCAAAAGGATGTTCAAGCGTTCCATCTCCACCAAGAATCACGATAGTAGATTTTAGATTAATGGATGGACGCACGCCGTTCGCGCCCGACGTAGGCGAAAGGTAGTTCAAAAAGCCATAGTAGCTGACGTAGCGGACGCTGGAACCATTATACGGTGTTATTAACCACATATTACTTGATGAAGAATATCCACTTCCAAGTTGAGATGAAAACATTTCTCCACCCCGCAAAAGTCCTACATATCCAGTATATAATTTGTTGGTATCATCAATTTTCTCACAAGCAATCACTGTATCAGTTGTATTTGATGTTTTACAAATGGTATTTTTATAACTTACACCATATCCATACTCACCAAGATAATATGTTCCTTGAGATATCATTGTATCATAAGTATCTTCTGGGTGTTCATCACTAGAATCTATTTCAAACTTATCTTTTAACCAAGTATTATTTAAGTAATAATCCCAATAATTATCAGACGCAGTATTAGTACTTTTTCCAAACGTTATACTGCTCGCAAAATTCTTTTCTACTACATTATTGCTTCCATCTCTTATATAATCTGCTTTGACTATTTTTGTAGTACCCTCTTCTACACCTACTATTCGATATAATTCATCTTTAAATGCAACATACTCTCCACTACTTCTTGTATTAAGAAGTGTAGTGTTTGCTATTGATTCTTCTTTATCACCACTTATTTTATATGGATTACTTTTTGTTCCTTCTCCACTTGATAAAACAATTCCGGATTTTAGACTAATGGATGGACGGACGCCGTACGTGCTCGACGCCGGCGAAGTGTTGTCCATGTAGCCATTGTCGCCGACGCGGCGTACGTAGGAACCATTATACGGTGTTATTAACCACCAATAATATCCTATATTTAAATAACCATTACCATAAGCACTTGATGTATTTAAACTACCAAGTTTTGCATAACTTTTTACATATTCGTAAGCATTAAGAGATCCAACTGATGCGGTTACCATGGTTGTTTCAAATGGCTTTGTTGTAGCAGTGGTCATTGTTGCATTCCAAGTACTATTTTCATCTATTATATTTTCGTAATTATATAAAGTATCTTTAAAATCTTCGTTTATCCACTGATACATCCATGATCCTTCATAAGTTGTATTACTTCCCCAATATATTGAAGTTATTAGATCTTCTGTGATCATCTTCATTCTTCCGTCTGGATAGATTGCTGTTATTCTCCATAGTTTTCCAGAATACCAAACATAATTAAAATCAATTGTATTCTTTTCATTACAAACAGATGTATCTCCATCTTCTTTGCATCCAGAGATATAATATATTCCATCTTCTAAAACATAATTATCGGGAGTATTATTCGTAGTTGTCAAATTCATTTTTACTAAATCACTTATGGCTGGTCTTATTGTTCCAATAACAAGCTCATGTTTATTACCATCTTCTATTGGTATTGGATATTGAGCTAGTCCTCCTAACCCTCCTAAAGTAATTGAAACATCATCACTTCCTGAATTAGTAAATGTTAAAGTAATTGTTTTAGATGTAGTCATCTTTCCTTCTACTATATTATTAGTAAACGTTTCATTTGATGTAACTGTAAGTTCTCCAGTTAG
>Ga0247611_10002938_pt1 | contig 26304 bp, 22 predicted proteins | sample 177DNAGHGhighgp2_FD_192422 | JGI IMG/M metagenome (GOLD analysis project Ga0247611, IMG submission 192422) | Sheep rumen microbial communities from Palmerston North, Manawatu-Wanganui, New Zealand - 1770 DNA GHGhigh gp2 | ecosystem: Host-associated > Mammals > Digestive system > Stomach > Rumen... | reverse complement strand
AATAGTTGCAGCAATAGGAATATTTATAACACCAATGATAATAATTACTTTAGCTAATTTATTAGGTGCATCTCATAATGTAACAGATTGTATAAAAGCATTACATCAAATGTCAGAATCAGAAGTACCAAATAATTAAAATCCTTAGGGATTTTTTTAATTTTGTTGCAGATAATATAATTATTGTGATATAATCTAAGAGAGGTTGATAGAATGAAAGAATTTCTAGAAAAATATAACATTATAATAAGAAATAATAAATTGTATGAAACAGCATTATCTCATGCATCATTTGTAAATGAACACCATAAAAAAGCTGATTATGAAAGATTAGAATTTTTAGGAGATGCTGTTTTAGAATTGGTAGTTAGTGATTATTTATATAAAAATATTAAAGCTAAAGAAGGAGAAATGACTAAAATAAGAGCTAGTTATGTTTGTGAAAAAGCTTTATATTCATATATGAATGATTTGGATTTAATTAAATATATTAAAGTAGGTAATGGTGAAACTGATGTTAAAGAATCAATTGTTGCAGACATTTTTGAATCTATAATGGCAGTTATATATTTAGAAGAAGGATTTGAAAAAGTTAAAGAAGTAATATTATCAATAATTGTTCCTTATATTAAAGATCCAGAAGTAACATTCTTTAATGATTATAAATCTATTCTTCAAGAAGCTTTGCAAAGTGATAAAAAAAGTTTTGTATATGAAACTGTTGATGAATCAGGACCAGCTCATGATAAAGAATTTACTGTTCAAGTTAAAATTGATAATATTGTATTTGGAACAGGTAAAGCTAGTAGTAAGAAAGAAGCAGCCCAGTTAGCCGCTAAAGAAGCTTTAAAATTACTAGCTGGAGGTAAAGATGAATAAAAAGGGTTTTACACTAGTTGAATTACTAGCAGTTATATTATTAGTTACAGTAATAGCAGGATTAGCAGTACCTAATGTTATGTCTTCGATTAATAATAGTAAAAGAAATACATTCTTACTAGATGCTAAAAGAATGATTGCTAAAGCAGAATACTTTGTTTCTTCTAATAGAAATGATAGGACTCAAATTCAAAGTGGGGGAAAAGTATATACTTTTTCTGATTTAAATGAAAAAGCAGAATTTTTAAAAGATGCTGATGGTGGTTCATATGAAGCAGAAACATTTGTATATGTGTTTTATAGTAATTCAAAATTTCAATACTGTGCTTGTATTTTAGGTTCAAAAAAAAGAATAACTGGATCTAGTAATACTTGCTCATATGGAAATACAACTCCTGGAAGTGGTTGTGTATTAAGTGATAATATAAATGGAGTAGATGTTGTTAAAGATTAAGACTAAAAAAAATTTTTTTTAGTCTTTTTATTTTATTTTTTTATCAAATCGTTATTTTGATTAAAAAAAATATGTTCAAATTACTTAATTGTTGAACATATTTTTTTAATTGCTTAAATTTGATGTTTTTTGTCTAAAAAATGTAAATTTACAAAACTTGACATAATTTTAAAGTGGTATTATGATGTTTTTATCAACCGGTTGAAGAAAGGAGAGATTTTGAAAAAGAAGATTATAATATTTATTAGTTTATTATTTTTATTAATGCCATCATGTTATGCTAAATCTATTAAAATTGATAGAACTTATTATGAAGTAGATGATATTTTAGAATTAGAAGGTTTAACATATAATTCTTTAACTGATACAGTTATTTTAAATAATTATAATGGAATAAGTATACAATCAGAAAATGATTTAAATATTATTTTAGAAGGAGAAAATACTTTAAATAATGATCGAAGTATGTCATCTTGTATTAAAGGAAAAAATATTACTATCTCAGGAGAAGGTAGCATTAGTTTAATATCTAATTCGGCTGGTATTTATGGTGAAAATATATCTATAAATGATACTAACATTAATTTTAATGTAAAAACTGTTTCTATAATAATAAATAGTGAAGATTCTAATAATATCATTAATAATTCTAAAATTATATCAAATTCTGAACAAGAATTTTTACTTATTTCAAATGGTGAAATAAATATAACTAAATCTAATTTAGAAATAACTTGTTTAAATTTAATTAATTCTTTAACACCTATAAATATTGATAATAGTGAAATATTATTATATATTAATGATATTTTAAATATCGATAATTTAAATTTAGTAGGTGTATCTTTATCATATAGTAGTGATAATTTAAATTATCATGAAGAATATTTAGAAGATGATAAGTATATAAAATTATCTATTTTAAATGATATTATCAGTGATGAAATAATTATTGATAATGAAATAGAAGATGAAGAAGAAAATAATAACGAAGTAATTAGTGAAGAAATTGTAACAATAAGTGAAGATAATAGCATAATAGAAGTTAGTGATGATGTAGTTATAGAAAAGAATCAAGAAGTAAAGGAAGATTTAGTTATAAAGGATAACATTAATAAAGAAGATGTCAATAATTTTATTGAAGATAATTATGATAATATAAAAAATGATAATATAAAGGAGGTTATAAATGATAATAATAAGAATATTAATGAGATTAGTAAAATATCTTCTAATCATATAAATGTATTTAAAAAATATTTATCTCTATTTATATCTTATATTGGAGGATTATTGTTCTTTTTAGTTACTAAAAGGAGAGTTCATGGATAGGCTTAATTCATTTAAATTGTTTTTTGATAATCATAAAAATAAAATATTTATGCTAATTATTCTATTAATAGTTTTATTCATATCAATACCATTCTTTTTAAATATTAATAATAAAACTAAATCAGAAAATAAAATAGTATTAGAGGAATTAGATAATATTGAAAAAGATGATAAAAATATAGAAACAGATTTTTATTTTGTAGATGTTAAAGGGTGTGTTAATTCTCCAGGAGTATATCCATTAGAAAAAGGAAAAAGAGTTGTTGATGCTTTATCAGTTGCTGGGGGATTAACTGATGATGCAGATACTAGTCTTTTAAATTTAAGCATGTTATTAACAGATCAAATGGTAATAAAAGTGTATTCTAAATCTGATACTAATAATATTTCTGAAGTTAAAGAACATGAAGTAGCAGAGAGTAAGAAGTGTGATGGAATAATCGTTAATGATGCTTGTCAAAAAATTGAATCTAGTTCTAAAACTAAAGAAAAATATAATACAAAGATAAATATTAATACTTCATCTAAAGAAGAATTAATGACTTTATCAAAAATAGGACAAGTTAAAGCTTTAGCTATTATAGAATATCGAAATAATAATGGTAATTTTAAATCTATTGATGAAATAAAAAATGTTAAAGGTATAGGAGATAGTTTATTTAATGCAATTAAAAATAATATTACAATCTAAAATATTTTATGTAGTAATTATTTTAATAACAATTTTATATTTAATTATTAATATTAATACAAATAAAAAGAGTATCTATAACTTAAATAATCATGTTTTTTATGGAAAAATAATTAAAATAAAGAAATCTGATTATAGATACTCTTTATTATTAAAAAGCAAAGAAAATTTAATTGTATATACAAATTCTTATAAATATGAATTAGGAGATTATGTAAAAATAATTGGTGATTTAGAAGAACCATCTAATAATACTTTACCAAATAATTATAATTATAAAAAATATTTAAATAATAATAAAATATATTATATTTTAAATGCTAAAGAAATATCTTTAGTTTATAAGAATAATTATTTTTATAAATTAAAGAATAAATTATTAAATTATATAAATACTTATAAATCAGCACCTTATCTAAAAACTTTATTACTTGGTGAATCAAATCTAGATAATAAAATATATAATTCTTATCAATTAAATGGTATAGTTCATCTTTTATCTATTACCAGTTTTTTTATATCATTTTTATGTTCAAAAATAATTAATTATTTTAATCATAAAAATAATATATATTTATTATTAATTATCTTAATTTTTTTATTTTTATTATTGACAAATTATTCTATAGTTATTTTAAAAGTATGGTTATTATTAATAATTAGATTTCTAAATAAAAAATATAAATTTAATCTTAGTAGTATTAAAGTTTTTATTATAGTGTTAGTAATAACTCTAATAATTAATCCATTTTATATTTATAATAAAGGTTTTATTTATTCATATTATATTAGTTTGATTATAATATTAAATAAAAATATTATTAAGGGAACTTATTTAAAAAGATTATTAATAATATCATCAATAATATTTTTATTTTGTATTCCATTAAATATTTATTTTAATTATTATATAAATATTTTTAGCATAGTTTATAATATTTTTTATATGATAATTTTTAACTTTATTATAATTCCTTTAGCTTTGTTAATATTGATAATAAAACCACTAGATTTAGTTTTTTATAGCCTTATAACTTTATTAAATAATTTATCTTTTTCTCTAAATAAAATATCTTTTTGTATTTTTTCTTTTAAAAAAATAAATATTTTTATTTTATTACTTTATTTAATATCTTTTATTTATTTAATAAAAAAAATATCTACTAATAAAAAATATACTATTATTATTATTCTAATATTAGTTACTCATTATTATATAAATTATATATTCATTGATAATTATGTTTTGTTTTTAAATGTAAAACAAGGTGATTCGACTTTATTAAATATAAATAATAATTCTTTATTAATTGATTCTGGTGGACTATATAATAGTGATTTAGGAGATAACTTAATAATTACATTTAGATCTTTAGGATTAAAGAAAATAAATTATTTTGTAGTAACTCATGGGGACTTTGATCATATGGGAGAAGCAATTAATTTAGTTAATAACTTTAAAGTAGAAAAGGTAATATTTAATTGTGGTCCTTATAATGATTTAGAAAAAGAATTAATCAAAGTGTTAGATAAAAAGAAAATAAAATATTATTCATGTATTAAAGAATTAAATATAGATAACAATAAACTATATTTTTTACAAACAAAAGAATATGATAATGAAAATGATAATAGTAATGTTATATATACAGAACTTAATGGATATAAATTTATGTTTATGGGAGATGCATCTACAACTACTGAGAAAGAAATATTAAATAAATATAATTTACAAGATATTGATGTATTAAAAGTAGGACATCATGGATCTAAGACAAGTTCAAGTAAAGAGTTTATAGATGATATTAATCCTAAATATTCTGTAATTAGTGTAGGAAAGAATAACAGATATGGACATCCAAATAAAGAAGTATTAAATAATTTAAAAGAATCAAAAATATATAGAACAGATCAAGATGGCAGTATTATGTTTAAGATAAAGAATAATAAATTAAAGATTGAGACTTGTAGTCCATAGAAAGGAGTAGGCATGAATTATTATAATGAGATAAAAGAGAGATTAATAAAAAGCGAAATATACGACAGAGCAAAAGATTATTCAAAGGATAGACATAAAGTTAGTGTATATTTTGAAACTGGAAAACTATTAAGTGAAGCAGGGAAAGAATACGGTAAAAATATAATTAAACAATACTCTGAAAACTTAATAATTGAAGTTGGTAAAAAATATAATGAAAGAAATCTTAGATATATGAGGCAATTCTATGAAATTTTCTCAAGTATAAAATGGAACCCGATGGGTTCCAAATTAAGTTGGAGTCATTTTAGAGAATTGTTAATAGTCAAAAACATTGATGCAATCATGTATTATATTGATATATGTGAAAGAAATAATTTGACAAGAAGACAATTACAAGAACGAATAAAAAGCAAGGAATATGATAGATTAAGTAATGAAACAAAAACAAAACTTATTGAATCAAAAGAATTGAAAGTTGATGATTTAATTCCAAATCCAATTGTCATAAGATCAAATATGTCAAAAGAAAATCTATCAGAATATGCATTAAAGCAAGCTTTATTAAATAATATTGATGAATTTTTAAGACAGTTAGGTATTGGTTTTACCTATGTTGGTAATGAATATAAAATAAAAATAGGTAGTAAGTATAATTACATAGATTTACTTTTGTATAACATTAAATATAAATGCTATGTAGTAATTGAATTAAAAGTGACAGAATTAAAGAAAGAACATACTGGCCAAATTATGACTTATATGAATTACATAGATAATAATATCAAAACAATTGAAGAAAATGATACAGTAGGTATTATCATTTGTAAGCAAGATAATGAATATGTAATTAAATATTGTTCAGATGATAAGATAATTGCTAGAGAATATGATTTAGTATGATATAATGAATGTAGATATGGAGTTGATTCAATGAAAAAATTTACAAAAAAAGTAATAGAACAAATAGGAGATATTTATAATTATAATTTCAACAATGCTAATAAAGAATTAATTATGGCTTTATTTATGCAATTTTTTTCATACAAATTTGATGATAGAATAGATTCTTCAATGAAATTTAAAGATATACAAAGTATTACAAATACCACTTGGAGACAATTAGATAGTAAAACAAATGAATTAGTAGGAATACCAATATTTACTGATCAAGATGAAAAAAATAAATTTTATTCTAAAGATTTGAATAGTAAAACAGAATATTTTTTAAATGAAATTAGAGGAAGTATTGTTCATGGTGCTTTTGAGATTAACGAAGATGGAACTATCAAAATAACGGATAAAATGTTTCAAATGACATTTGAGTTTGATTGTATAGTTGATATTTGTTCTATTATTACAAATGAATTAAGTATTACTGAAAAAAATGAAAAACATTTATATGATTTCTTGTCATTTGTTAGAAATTTATATAATAATTCTGATGAGTATAACAAGTCAAAAGTCGAATTTTCGTTTTCTGATTTAAAATATCCATTGATTTTATTCAATTTGCTTCCAATGAATGAAGATGATTTTCATAATGATTTAGAATATGCTAATTTTATTATAAAATTATTTTCTGATAAAGAATTTTATAAAATTGGAAGATTAAAAGATAAAACCGCATTAAGAGTGAATGAACTATATAAATTGAGAAATTGTATTGCACATGGTCAATACTTTTCTAATGGTGATGATTTGATTTTATATGAACATAAGGATACTTTTATATTTGATTGTTCAAAATTGGATGAATTATCTGAAAGTAAAATTAATAAGAAAAAATAAACTAACTATCTTTTTGATAGTTCCTTTTATTTGTAAATAAATATTTCTATTCGACTTACTAATTGACAATCACCACATGGAGACTTTGATCATATGGGTGAATCAATTAATTTAGTTAATAACTTTAAAGTAGAAAAGGTAATATTTAATTGTGGTGAGTTTAATGATTTAGAAAAAGAATTAATTAAAGTATTAGATAAGAAAAAAATAAAATATTATTCATGTATTAAAGAATTAAATATTGATAACAACAAATTATATTTCTTACAAACAAAACATTATGATAATGAGAATGATTTTAGTAATGTAATTTATACAGAACTAAATGGTTATAAGTTTATATTTATGGGTGATGCATCTATTACTACTGAAAAAGAAATAATAAACAAATATAATTTACCTGATATAGATGTATTAAAAGTAGGCCATCATGGAAGTAAAACAAGTAGTAGTAAAAAGTTTATAAATGAAATAAGTCCAAAGTATTCCATTATATCGGTTGGAAAGAATAATAGGTATGGACATCCAAATAAAGAAGCATTAGGAAATTTAAGTAATTCAAAAATATATAGAACTGATCAAGATGGCAGTATTATGTTTAAAATTAAAAACAATAAATTACAAATTGAAACTTATAGTCCGTAGAAAGGGAGATGATATAATGAATGAAATAAAAGAATATTCAGAAAAAATATTTGAAGATATTAAACATATAGATGAAAATGGTAATGAATATTGGCTGGCAAGAGAATTAGGGAAAATATTAGAATATGGTGAATATAGAAAGTTTTTGCCATCAATAAAAAAAGCGATGATTTCTTGTGAAAAGAGTGGTCAAAATGTCAAGAACCATTTCGCCCAAATGGACGTAATGGTGGATATAGGTTCAAATGCAAAAAGAAAGTTAAAAGATTATAGATTAACTAGATATGCATGTTATTTAATAGTTCAAAACTCTGATTCGTCAAAACCAGTAGTGGCTCTAGGTCAAACTTATTTTGCCATTCAAACAAGAAAACAGGAACTATCTGAAAAGGAATATAATGAACTTACTGAAGATGAGAAAAGATTATACAGAAGAAATCAAGCAAGAAAAGGTAATTATAATTTAAATAAGACTGCAATTAATAGTGGTGTAAAGGACTTAGCTAGATTTCACAACGCAGGATATAAAGGACTTTATAATGGTGAAACAGCAAATGATATATTTAAAAGAAAGAAACTTAGATATAGAGAAGATATATTAGATAATATGGGTAGTGAAGAACTTGCAGATAACATATTTAGAATTGCCCAAACTGATGCTAAATTAAAAAGAGATAATGTTGATAATGATTATACTGCAAATAGTGTCCACTTCAAAGTAGGTAGAGAGATTAGAAATAGCATTAAAAGATTAGGAGGTACTATGCCAGAAGATTTACCAACACCAGAGAGAAGTTTAAAAGAATTAGAAAAAGAAATTAAGAAACTAAAAGAGTAGATAAAAAGTGTGATATAATAGAATATGAGTTGATAATATGAAGATAGATATAGAAAAAAATGATAATATTTTTAATAATATTAATAACTTGGAAGAACTTTGGGATTTTATGAAAAACAATATAAAATATGGTTGGACTAATAAGAATCATGAATATAGAGATTTTGATGATAATAGAAAAAATGATGAATATTTTATTCACAGTGCTATAGAAACAATAAGTGATGGTTATGGTATTTGTATGGATCAAGTACAGTTGGAAAAAGAGTTTTGTGAATTTAAAAAAATACCATATACTACTATTTCTTTTCAGTTTAAGGATGACAAAGGAAATTATTTAAATTATGGCCATACATTTATAATTGCCTATGAAGATGGAGAATTTAAATATTTTGAACGTGCATTTGCGCCAAATGCTAATATTGTAAGCTTCAATACATTAGAAGAAGCAATCTCAAAATCCATTGCTTATTATATAATGTGTTTTGATGATTTAAAACTCCAAAATGTAGATAATATGCTTCTTTATATTAACCCAAACTACAAAGTAGGTATGACAACTAAAGAGGTATTTGAAACGGAACTAAATTGTAATAATAAAATTAATGAATATATCGAACAAATAAAAACAATAATTAAAGAGTTAAGTTAAAATAATTTGAAATAAATGAGAACTTATATAGTTCTTTTTTCTTTTCCCATAATAAGAAAAGAAGATAAAAAAATAAAAGATATTTTAAAGAAGAGGTTGATAATGAGTATAAAATGGATTATTAATCATATAATACATTATGACGCTTACGTTTAAGCGTTTATATATAGATTAGGATCCTGAAAAAAGAACTAAAAAGTTCTTTTTTTGTGATAAAATATATTTGAGGTGATTGAAAATGATACCAAATCATGTTGCAATAATAATGGATGGAAACGGAAGATGGGCTAAAGAAAAAAATATGCCTAGAAGTTTTGGACATAAAAAAGGAAGTGAGAATTTAGAAAAATTAATTGAGCATATATTTAAAAAAGGAGTTAAAGTTTTGAGTGTTTATGCTTTTTCTACAGAAAACTTTAAAAGAGATTCTAAAGAAGTAGATTTTTTAATGAATTTATTTATGGAAGTTTTTTCAAAAAAAATAAATGATTTTAAAAAAAATAATATAAAAGTTGTTTTTTCTAAAAAAGAATCTGGATTAAGGAAAGATTTAGAAGAACTTATAAAGAAAGTTGAATTAGAAACATTTAACAACGAATATATCTTTAATGTATGTATTAATTATGGATCTCATGATGAAATAATTGATATGGCTAAAAAGATTAGTAAGAAGGTTTTAAATAAAGAAATTAGTATAGATGAAATAGATGATAATATTATTAATAAAAATCTCTATCAAGATTTACCTCCTATTGATTTATTAATTAGAACAAGTGGAGAACTTAGACTTAGTAATTTTATGTTATATCAATTATCTTATTCCGAATTATATTTTACAAATACTTATTTTCCAGATTTTAATAATAAAGAATTTGATAAAGCATTACTTGAATATCGAAAAAGAGATCGAAGATTTGGTAAAGTTAAAGGATAATATCCTTTTTTTTACATATATTTAATTGATGAATATGAAAAAAATATTAATTTTATTGATTATTTTATATCCTATTAAAGTATTTTCTATTAATGATACTAGTCATTCTAGTATTGTAATGGATATTGATAGTGGAAGAATATTATATCAACATGATAGTAATACCGAAAGATTAATTGCATCAACGACTAAATTAATGACTTTTTTAGTTACCGTTTCATATGCTTATGATAAACTTGATTCAGAAGTTACAGTAGGTGAAGAAGTATTAAAAATGTATGGTACAAATATGTATTTATCTTTAAATGAAAGATTAACTTTAAAAGATTTATTATATGGACTGATTTTAAGATCAGGGAATGATGCAAGTGTAGTAATAAGCAAATATGTAGCAGGTGATATTGATAATTTTGTTTACTTGATGAATTTAAAAGCAATAGAAATTGGTATGACCAATACAAAATTCTCTAATCCTCATGGTCTTGATGAAGAAACTAAAAATTATTCAACGGCTTATGATTTAGGAGTATTAACTAGATATTTATTTTTAAATTATCCTATTTTTAAAGAAATAGCAGGAACTAAATATTATGATTTTAAAAGTAATCTTAAATCATATAATTTAGTTAATCGTTCTAAAATAATTTTTACATATAAAAATATCTTAACTGCTAAAAATGGTTATACTCCAAATTCGGGAAAATGTTTAGTTACAACTGCATCTAATAATGATTTAAATTTACTGATTGTTACTTTAGATGATTTTGATATTTATTCTAATCATGAAAGATTATATAATTATTATTTTAATAAATATAAAAATAAAGTAATATTAAATAAAGATACTTTTAAAGTACCTAATTATTACATAAAAAATAATTATTCTTATCCTTTAACTAAAGAAGAAATAACTAAAATAGATACTCAAATATTATTAGATAATAAAAACAATGGAACAGTTGAAGTCCTTTTAGATAATAAAATTATTCACAAAGAGGTATTATATAAAATAGAAAATAAAAATAATAGTTTATTAAATAAGATAAAAAAATATTTAGAAAAAATAGGTAATAATCTTTCTTTTAAGAAAAAAGTATGCTATCATTAATTTGTAATGGAGAATGGATTATGAATTTAGAAATAATAGTTAATGAATATTTGCTTGCTTGGTATTTATTGTATGGAGCAAGTTTATCAAAAGAAATAGATAAATTTAGAAAGAATTTATATAATAAGTATCGTAAGGAGTATAATTTTTGTTATAAAGATAAAAATGAAATGATTAAATATGGTAAAGATTATATTCCAGATAATGATTTATTATATAATGAGATTTTTAATAGTGATTTTTATCCATCATTAAAGAAAGAAACTAATAAACATAAAATGCATTTGGTAAAGATCTTAAATAATGATAAAGTAATTAAGAAATGTGTTAAAGATGTCCTAAAATTAGAACTTAAAGATGTTTATCAAGTTAATGTTATTCATCCAAGAATGGAATGTATTGAATATAGTAGTTCTAATGAAGTTATTATTTGGGGTAGTGATAAAGATAAATATGATGTATTGACAATTCTCATGAGAACAATAACTAAAGGAATGATTAATATAGATACAGAACATAAAGAAATAGTTGATTCTATTATTGAACTAGCTGTTATTAATGAAATGGGTAGAATGATTAATAAAGAAGATGCTTATAATGATGGTAATCCTACTTTAAAACTTATTAAACATCAAATATATCCTTTTTGGTTAATGTATTTAGGTTATAATACCGAAGAAACTATAATAGATAGAATGATAGAAGATAAAATAGGTTTTGATTTAGATAAATATCCTATTGATAAAAATATGAAAAAATTAAATTTGCAAGAATTTATTAACTTTTGTATAAAGAATAGTAAACATATATTAAAACTAAATAATGTATTAAAAATTGAAAAAGAAGAAGATATAGAAATAATTTGAGGTGAGTATGGAAGATAAAAAACTAGAGAAATTATTAAACACAATCCATATAGATATAGATAATTATAAAACAGTATTATTAGATAAAGTAATAATAAATAAAAAGAATAATTTTATTAAAGTTATTCTTTCTTTAAATAAGATGATTGATCTTAATAGTTATAAAGAATTTTATAATAAGATGAAGGAATATTTTAATACTGATATATACATTCTAATTAAAAATACTGGAGATAAGAGTTTATTTTTAAACGATTATTTTGAGTATTTTTTACCTTATAAAATAAATTATTTAAAAGATAGATTAAAAATAAATGGAAATAATAATAATTATGTTATTGTATATAATAAAGGGGAAAAAGAAAATTTAGAAAAGTGTTTAGAAGATATTAATAATAAATTAAATAACGTTGGATATGAAAGTATAAATATTTTTTTAGATGAAGAAGAAAGAACTAATATTGTTAAACAAATTGAAGCAGAAACAAATAATATAGATTTATCTAAATTAAAAGTATCTAATACTCCTATAAATAATGAATTTCCTAAATATGAAAGAAGAAAAAAAATAAAAACTATAGATGATGATCGAGTATATTATGGAAATATAATTGAAGGAGATTTTGTCAAATTAAAAGATATTGTTGGCGAAGAAAATAATTTGAATGTTGAGTGTGAAATATTTGGAATAGATGTTTTTGAATCAACTAAAACAAATTTTAAAATTATTACCTTAAAAATAACTGATTATACAGATAGCATGTATGCTAAAGTTTTTTTAACAGATAGTGATGAACTATCGAGAATTGTTGGATTGTTAAAAAAAGGTAAGTGGTATAAATTTAATGGTTATACAAAGGTAGATAGATATTCTAATGATGAAACAGTTTTTAATGTTAGTGCTATTAATGTTTCTGATTATAAAAAAGAAGAAATAATAGATAATGCTAAAGTTAAAAGAGTAGAACTTCATAGTCATACAATGATGAGTGCTATGGATGCAGTATGTAATGTATCTAAACATGGAGTAGCTTCAATTGAACAAGCCATTAAATGGGGGCATAAAGCATTTGCAATAACAGATCATTCGGGATGTCAAGCTTTCCCTAATGCTTATAATATGATGCTTGAGTATAATAAGGGGAAAAGTGAAGAAGAAAAATTTAAAGTAATTTATGGAACAGAATTAACTTTAGTAGATGATAATGTTGAAATAGTAAAAAGAAGTACTGATGATATATTACTTGATTCTGAGTATGTTGTTTTTGACTTAGAAACAACGGGTTTTAATGCTGCCGGAGGAGACTCAATTATTGAAATTGGAGCAGTTAAATTAAAAAATGGAGAAATAATAGATAAGTTTGATAGATTAATTAAACCTCCTAAACCAATAAGTGAGAGAATAACTAATGTGACTAGTATTACTAATGAAATGGTAAGTGATTGTGGAACAGAGGAAGAAGCAGTTAAAGAATTTTTAGAATGGACAAAAGATTTACCTATGGTTGCTCATAATGCAAAGTTTGATACTTCATTTATTGAAATGTGTTATAAAAAATATAATTTGGGTGAATATAAAAACACAGTTATAGATACTTTAGCTTTATCAAGAGTTCTTGACCAAGATGCTACCCGTCATGGATTATCCTATATTACTAAAAGATATGGTGTTGAATTTGATGAAGAAAGTCATCATCGAGGAGATTATGATGCATTAGCAACAGGACTTGTATTTCATAAAATGTTGAAAAAACTAGAAGGTATTAATATTTTTAAAATAAGTGATTTAGAATCATTAATTGATAAAAATGATATTCATAAATTTGGAAGAACTTATCATATAAATATTTTAGTAAAAAATAAAAAAGGATTAAAAAATTTATTTAAACTTGTTTCTCTTGCTAATACTACCCATTTTTATAAAACAGCAAGAGTTCTTCGAAGTGAAGTTGAAGAACTAAGAGAAGGTTTATTAATAGGATCTGGATGTTTTGAATCAGAAGTGTTTGTTGAAGCAAGAAGTAAAAGTGATGAAGAATTAAGAGATATTATAGGTTTTTATGATTATGTAGAGGTTCAACCACCTGAAGTATATAATCATTTAATTCAACTTGGAGATTTTAAAAACGAAACAGAGTTAGAAGATAATATTAAAAAAGTAATCAAGGTTACTAAAGAAGCTGATAAAATTATTGTTGCAACTGGTGATGTTCATCATGTTACAAGAGAAGATAAAATATATCGTGAAATTATTATTAATCAAAAACTTCCAGGAGGGGGATTACATCCTTTAGCTAAAAAAGATATTACGGAAATACCAAGTCAGCATTTTAGGACAACCGATGAGATGTTAAATGATTTTAGTTTTTTAGATAAAGATTTAGCATATGAAATTGTTGTAGAAAATACTAATAAAGTTGCTGATATGATAGAACAAGTAGAAGTAATAATAGATACCGGAGGAATACCTTTTTCACCAAGAATTGAAAACTCCAGAGAAGATGTATATGATATGGTATTTAAAAAAGCTCATAGTATGTATGGAGATCCTCTTCCTTATAATATCGAAGAAAGAATATCTCAGGAATTATATGGAGATCGAATTTTATCTTTAGTTAGAAATTATATTAGGAAAAATAAGCCTAATTATTCAGAAGAAGAAATAAATAAAGTATTTCATGACGAGCTTCATAAGATTGTAAAAGATGGTTATGATAAAGTATTTGAATTAACTAAAAATGAAATAATAGAAGGTCTTGAAGATAAGGATAAAATTAATGATCAAGAATATTTAAATAAAGAAACTAAAAAACAGCTCGGAGGAATTATAGGTGGAGGATTTGATGTTATTTATTTAATTGCACAGAAATTAGTTAAGCATTCTAATGATGAAGGATATTTAGTTGGTAGTCGTGGTTCTGTTGGTTCTTCGTTCGTTGCAACAATGATGGGGATAACCGAAGTTAATCCGTTACCAGCCCATTATTTATGTAAAAAATGTCATTTAAGTTTATTCAATGATGATAATAATATTCCCTTATCAATTAATTATTCTGCAAGTGGTTATGATTTACCAGATAAGATGTGTCCAAATTGTAATATACCTATGTCTAAAGAAGGACAAGATATGCCATTTGCAACATTCCTTGGATTTAATGCAGATAAAGTTCCTGATATTGATCTTAACTTTTCTGGTGATAATCAAGCTTCGGCTCATGCTTATACTAAAGTAATATTTGGAGAAGATAATGTTTATAGAGCCGGAACAATTGGAACAGTTGCTGAAAAAACAGCTTTTGGGTTTGTAAAAGGATATTTTGAAAAAAAAGAGATAAATGATGTTCACACAGCTGAAGTTGAAAGACTAGCAGTTGGTTGTACAGGAGTTAAAAGAACAACAGGTCAACATCCAGGAGGAATTGTTGTAATACCATCATATATGGATGTTTTTGATTTTACGCCTTTTCAGTATCCGGCTGATGATGTCAATTCAGTATGGAGAACAACTCACTTTGATTATCATGCTATTGATCAAGATGTTTTAAAACTAGATATTCTTGGTCATGATGATCCAACCATTTTAAGGATGTTACAAGACTTGTCAGGAATAGATGTAACAACTTTACCTATTAATGATCAAAAAGTATTAAGTTTATTATCATCTCCCGAGGCATTGGGAGTAACAAGTGAACAAATCAAATGTGAAATAGGTACTCTTGGTCTTCCTGAAATGGGTACAAATTTTGTTATTAATATGTTAATTAAAGCGAAGCCAAAAACCTTTGGTGAACTTGTTAAAATATCAGGACTTTCTCATGGTACAGATGTTTGGAATGGTAATGCGGAAGATTTAATAGATAATCATATTTGTGAATTTAAAGAAGTTATTGGTTGTCGTGATGATATTATGGTATATCTAAAAAATCATGGATTAAAACCTAAAGATGCTTTTAAAATAATGGAATTCGTTCGTAAAGGAAAAGCGAAAAAAGAACCAGATAAGTGGCTTGAATGGAAACAAATAATGGTTGATAATAATATTCCAGATTGGTATATAGAATCATGTCATAAAATACAATATATGTTTCCAAAAGCTCATGCTTGTGCATATGTAATGAGTGCCATGCGTATTGCTTGGTTTAAAGTTTATCAACCCCTTAATTATTATGCAACCTTCTTTTCAATAAGAGTAGTTGATTTTGACTTAGATACAATGATTAAAGGTTATGATGCAATTAAACTACGTATTGAGGATTTAGAAAATAAAGGGTATGAAATAACTAAAAAAGAAGAAGATGTATTAGAATCATTAAAAATAGCTTTAGAAGCAACAGCAAGAGGTATTAAATTTGGTAACATAGATTTAAATAAATCTGAAGCTATTAAATTTATAAAATCAGATACTGAAGAAATGACATTAATCCCTCCATTTAGAGCTATAGATGGTCTTGGAGATACTGTTGGTAAAACTATTTGTCAAGAAAGAAAAGAAAAACCATTCTTAAGTATTGAAGATTTACAAAAACGTGGTAAAGTATCTGGAACATTAATAGATAAATTAAAATCTATGAAAGTACTAAATGATTTACCAGAATCTAATCAATTATCTTTATTTTGAAAAATATCTTTAAAAAAAATAAATTATATGCTAAAATGAAACTAGTAGGAGGAGAGGTAAAATGTTATTTAAAAAAAGAAAATTAAGAAATAATAAAATAGAAGAAAATAAATTTAAAATGAGAAGATTATTTTCTAAAGAAATAGATGATTCTGATACTTATAATCTTATTTTAGCATATAGTACTTTCTTTAATCCTAAAATTAAAGATTATACTTATAATAATTTGATATTAGGTTATAAAAATGATGATACATTAGTAGTAATGGAAACAAATAAAGAATTAAGTGATGTTTATAGTATTAGAGTAATAGATAAAAATAGTTTTAAAAAAGCATCTTATAATATATCTCAAGAATTATTTAAAATATATTTTTCTAACAAAGAATGTCTTAAATTTACTTTAATAGAAAAAAATTATATAGATGTTGACCTTTTACCTTTAATAGAACAAGAAATAGAAGTAGATGAATTTAAAGATTTTTTCTTTGAATTTAGAATCAAACCCCATATTCATATAAAAAGAAAATAGTTTTTCTTTTTTTGTGTTAAAAAGAATAAAAGTTTGAGGAGTATGTAGTAATATGAAAAAGGTAGTTGAAGATGTAAAAATAAAAAAGAAAAAAAAGAGTAATTATCAAAAAAATAATAGTAAGAAAAAAAGAAATTACATTAGAAAAAAAGAACAACTTAAATTAGAAAAGAAAAGAAATAGAAAAATAATAATAATTATTTTGTCAAGTTTTCTACTTCTTAATATAATAACTATTTATCTTTACTTTAGTTATATTTATAAGGAAATTAAAATAATAAATTTCACTAAAAATGAAAGTATTTTAGTAAATAATGATTATATTGATAAGGATATTTCTATTTGTTATGGAACTATATTTGATTGTAAAAAAGTAGAAGTTACTAAAGAGGGAGAAGTTGATACTACTAAGTTAGGAGAATATTCTATATTTTACAAATATAATATTGAAGGAAAAGAAGAACATTTAGAAAGAGTGGTTACAGTTTATGATGATATTAAACCTGAAATTATTATAGATGAAGAATTAAGTTTTTGTAAGAATGGTAAAGTTGGAAAAGGTAAATATCATGCAACAGATAATTATGATGGAGATATTACTGATAAAGTAGAATTATCTATAGAAGGTGATAAGAGTTATTTATCAGTAGTTGATTCTAGTAATAATAAAGAATCTATAGAAGTAAATGTTTTAGAGTTTTCGAGTGACCCAGTTATAACATTGAACGGTAAAAGTAATTTAACAATTTATTTAGGTAGTAAATATAATGAAGAGGGAGCAGTTGCAACAGATATTTGTGATGGGGATTTAACAGATAAAATAATAGTTAATGGAAGTGTCAATACTAATCAAATTGGAACTTATACTATTACTTATAGCGTAGAAAACTCTGATTTAAAAAAAGCTGAAGTTAAAAGAACAATTAGTGTTGTAAAAAGAGTTTATGTACCTAGTGCTAGTGGATCTAATGGAGGTAGACCAGGAGTTATTTATTTAACTTTTGATGATGGCCCTCAATCTGGATCAACTGAAAAAATATTAAATATTTTAAAAGAAGAAGGAATTAAAGCAACGTTTTTTGTTACTAATAATGGGCCTGATTATTTAATTCAAAGAGAATTTAATGAAGGTCATGTTGTTGCTCTTCATACTGCTAGTCATAATTATGGAAAAATATATTCATCAGTTGATGCTTATTTTAATGATTTATATAGTGTTCAAAGTCGTGTTAAAAGATTAACTGGTTATGAATCAAAAATAATAAGATTCCCAGGAGGTTCAAGTAATACCGTAAGTAGAAAATATTCTAAAGGTATTATGACAACTTTAACTAGTGAAGTATTAGCAAGAGGATTTAGATATCATGATTGGAATGTTGATTCTGGAGATGCTGGTGCATGTTCAGGTGGATCATCAAGTTGTGTATATAATCATGTAGTAGGAGGATTATCAAAAAGTCGTAGTAATATGGTACTTATGCATGATATTAAATATTTTACAGCAAATGCTCTTCGTGATATTATAACTTATGGTAAAAATAATGGCTATTCTTTTGATGTAATAACAATGGATACTCCACTTGTTACTCAAAGAGTAAATAATTAAAGAAGTTTAACTTCTTTTTTTTGACATCTTTTTATGTAAAATTTTTCTTTTTAATAAAAATATGCTATACTAAAATATAGTTGGAGGCATTATGAATTTTTTTGATATGAGATTTTTAAGCTTTATTGGAATAAAAAAGATTCCCGAAGCGCCTTGGAAAAAATATTATAAAAAGACAGATATGAAGATCAATCTTCACAATGAGAATATATATACTTTTGTTAAAAATAAAGTAGTTAATCATTATGATAAAACGGCTATTAATTATTACGGAAATAAATATACATATCGAGAATTATTTAATAGGATAGATGCTTGCGCAATAAAATATCAAATGCTTGGTGTTAAAAAATATGATATTGTATCTATAGTATCTGCGAATATTCCAGAAGCAGTTATTAGTATTTATGCTCTTAATAAAATAGGTGCAGTTGCTAATCTGTTACATCCGTTGTTATCGGAAAATGAAATAAAAGATGCACTTAATTTGTATAAAACTAAGTATTTATTAATAATGGATGTTGGATTAAAAAAAATAAATAAGATTATTGATGATACAAATGTAAAAAAAATAATTATTATGTCTCCTAGTGATTCTATGAAAAAGATTAAAAAAGTTATTTATAAAATAGTAAGTTATAAAAATAGATATCGTGGTGAACTTGATAAAAGATATATTAAATGGAAAAACTTTTTAAAATTAGATAAAGAGTATAAGGAATTTATTAATGTTGTTAAACGTGATGATCCTGCTTTAATACTTCAGAGTGGTGGATCTACTGGAACACCAAAAGGAATAGTACTTTCTAATGGAAATATTAATGCTGCAACAATTAGTGCTCTTAGGGTATGTAGTGATTTGGATAAATCTGATTCTATTTTAGGAATTATGCCAATATTTCATGGATTTGGTTTGGAAGTTTCTATAAATGATGCTTTTTCTGTTGGGGCTGAAGTTATTCTTATTCCAACATTTAAAGCTCGTAAATTTGATGATTTGCTTCGTAAATATAAACCTAGTGTATTAGTTGGAGTACCAACGTTATTTGAAGCATTAACTACTAATAAAAACATGGATGATGTTGATTTATCAAATTTAAAATATGTTATTTCTGGAGGAGATACTTTAAGTAAAGAAAGAGTTTTAAATATTAATAAATTTTTGCATGAACATGGAAGTCGTACTAATATGATTCAGGGTTATGGTTTAACAGAAGCAGTTGCAGCCGTATGTACTGATTTAAAAGTAGGAGGTCGTCCTGGTACAATAGGTATTCCGTGGCCAGGTATATATATTAAAATATTCGAACCTAATAGTGAAAAGCCTGTTCCATATGATAGTGATGGAGAGATTTGTATATGTGGACCAGTAGTTATGCTTGGGTACTATAATAATGAATCTGAAACTAATCAAGCTTTAAAGTTTCATAAAGATGGTAATGTATGGCTTCATACTGGAGATATAGGATCAATGGATAGTGATGGATTTATTACTTATAAACAACGTCTAAAAAGAATGATTATTTCAAGTGGCTATAATGTTTATCCATCTCAAATAGAAGAGGTTTTATCTAAACATGATGCTGTTTTAGCAGTTAGTGTTATTGGGATTCCACACCCATATAAAGTAGAAGTACCAAAAGCTTGTATTGTTTTAAAAAAGGGATATCATAAAAGTGATAAATTAATTGAAGAATTAAATTCTTTATGTCAAAAGAATTTGGCTCATTATTCATTACCAAAAGAATATGAATTTATGGATAGTTTACCTAAAACTATTGTAGGTAAAGTTGATTTTAATAAACTACAGAAGAAAGAAGAGGAGTGATTAAATGTATAAGAATGTAGAAAGAGTTAAAATGGCAGGAACGGAACAATTATTAATTGATTTAAAACCTAGAAGATGTGATGCAGATGTATTTATTAATACACCAGTTGATGTTACTAATTTAGTAGATTATATTGATAAGAAAAAGAAAGAAGGACATAAATATACTTATTTTCATGCTTTTGTACTTGCACTTGCTAAAACAATATATAATAGGCCTAAATTAAATAGATTTGAAAAGAATAGACATATGTATATTCATAAAAATGTTGTTATTGCATTTGTTGCTAAAGTAGAGTTTACAGATACTGCTAAAGAATTAATGCTACAAATAGAAATATCTCCTGATGAAACATTAGATAGTTTAGCAGATAAGATAAGAGATAAAGTACATGCATTAAGAAATAATAAAGAAAAGAGTAAAGGTGCTAATTCAGCAGTTGATATATTATCTAAACTTCCTAATATAATTAGAATTCCTGTAGTAGGTTTTATTAAGTATTTAGATAAAAAATTATTATTACCTAAAAGTTTACAAGAAGATGATATTTATTTTTCTAGTGCAATTGTTACAGATATTGGTTCTTTAAAAAGTGATTCAATTTATCATAATAATACTAATTTTGGTACTTGTTCCTCAATTACTGCTATAGGAGAAATAAGAGATATTGTTAAAATAATTGATGGAAAAGAGAAAAAAATAAAAGCTTGTAATTTTGGAATAAATTTTGATGAAAGAATTGCTGATGGATTTTATTTTATTAGAAGTTTTAAATTATTAGAACATATTTTAAATAATCCAAAATTATTAGAAGAAAGAGCAGATACTAAAATAGAATTAGATAAGTAAAGTTTAAATAAAAATGTTTAAACTTTCTTTTTTTTATGTTATACTTTATTAGAGGTATTAAAATGAAGACAGCTATTATTATTTTAAATTATAATGATTATGATACAACTGTTAGAATGTTAAATAATATTAAAGATTATATAGCATTAGATTTAATAGTTGTTGTTGATAATAAAAGTACTGATAATTCTTATAATCAGTTGAAATCTTTTGAAAATGATAAAATAAAAGTTATTGAAACTGATAATAATTATGGGTATGCTTATGGTAATAATTATGCTCTTAAATATATAGAAGATAAGAATATAGATTATGTTATTATTAGTAATCCAGATATTATTGTAAGTGAAGATATTATTAATAAGATGAAATTAGATATGGAGCAGGAACAAGTAGCTTTAGTAGCACCAGTTATAAATGAAAAAGGAAATTTATCAAGAGGTTGGAAAATCCCTCATTTCAAAGAAGATTTAATTTCTAATATAACTTATTTTCATAAATATGCAACTAAATTATTAAGATATGATGATAGTTATTATAATCAAAAATTAGTTAAAGTTGAAGTAGTTTCAGGATGTTTTTTTATGATTAAATTTGATATTTTTAAAGAAATTAATTATTTTGATTCTAATACGTTTTTATACTACGAAGAAAATATACTAGGTTCAAAATTAAAAAATAATGATTATGAAAGTTATATAGATACAGAATTAGAAGTTATTCATGATTTATCAGTTAGTGTTGATAAAAGTTTGGATTCTATTAAAAAATATAAAATATTAAAAAATAGTCAAATTTATTTTGAAGAAAAATATAATCATTTAAATATTTTAGGAATTATAGTATTAAGATTATTTTATATAATAAGTTTATTTATTTCTTATATTCATGTTTATATTCTGAAGTTTAGGAGGAAGAAATGAAAAATATTATTATAATAGGATCTAGAGGTTATAAATCAAGTTATGGTGGATGGGAAACCTTTGTTACTAATTTAATTGATAATTATCATGATAAAGATACAAGATTTTATGTTCCAGAAATAACTAATGATAAAAATGCCAAAGTTCATACAATAAATAATACAGTTTGCGAACCAATTTATACAAAAGAATGTGGTAGTATGACTATGATGATATTTGTATTTAAAGCTGTATTATATTATATTAAAAAAATAAAAAAAGATAAGATGAAAAATGTTATTATGTATATTCTTGGTTGTCGTGTTGGACCATTATTTACTTTAATACATAAAAAATTAAACAAAATGGGAGTTAAGATTATTATTAATCCAGATGGTTTAGAATGGAAAAGAGAAAAATGGAATAAATTAATCAAAATGTATTTTAAATTAAGTGAAAGAACTATGATAAAATCTTCTAATTATGTTGTTTGTGATTCTATGGCTATTCAAAAATACGTTGATAGTAAGTATAAAAAAAATACGAAGTTTATTGCATATGGATCTTATTTAAAAGAAGATAGTAAAGAAATGAATAAAGTAAATAAGTTTATGAAAGATAATAATATTATAGATAAGAATTATTATTTATTTGTTGGAAGATTTGTTCCAGAAAATAATATTGAATTAATTATTAAAGAATTTATGAAAACAGATCTTGATAAAGATTTAGTTATTGTATCTAATATTTCTAAAAATAAATTTTATAATTCTTTGATAGAAAAAACAAATTTTCCAAATGATTCAAGAATTAAATTTGTTGGATCGGTATATGATAGTTCAATTTTAGAGGTATTAAGAAAAAAGGCGATTGCATATATTCATGGTCATTCAGCCGGAGGTACTAATCCTTCTTTACTTGAAGCATTAAGTTTAACAGATGTTAATATATTATATGATGTTCCATATAATAGAGAAGTTGGTTCTGACGCAACTTTATATTTTAATAAAGAAAATAATTCTTTAAAAGAAAAATTATTAGAGGTAGCAAATTATAGTGATTCTAAAGTTAAAGAAATGGGAATTAAAGCTAAAAAAAGAATAAAAGATAATTATACATGGGAGATAATTGTTACTAAATATAAAAATATGTTTGATGAAATAATTAAGGAAGATTTATGAAAGATTATATTATATTAATACCAGCATATAACCCAAGTAGTAAATTATTAGAACTTATTAATGATTTAAGAAAGTATAATGTTAAAATACTGATTGTTAATGATGGAAGTATAACTGGTAAAAATGTTTTTAATAAAATAAAAAAAATAAATAATTGTGTATTACTAGAGTATAATGATAATAAAGGAAAAGGTTATGCTATGAAATATGGTATGCAGTATTATTTAGATAATTTAAAAAATGATTATAAAGGAATAATTACTGTAGATGCAGATTATCAACATATTCCAAGTGATATTAATAAATTAGCAATTAATATGGGAGTAGATACAATTGTTCTTGGAAGTCGTAATTTTTATTTAAAAGATATACCTCTTACTAATAAGATAGGTAATCGTTTAACTAGTTTTATTTTTAAAATGTTATATGGAATAAAGATATCTGATACTCAAACTGGTCTTCGCGGTATTCCAAATAGATTTATAAAAGAAGCTATTGAAATAGAAGGAAATAGATTTGAATATGAAATGGAATTTCTAATTCATTTTGTTAATAATAAAGTAGATATAGAAGAAATAGATATAGAAACTATTTACTATCATAAATCAGAATCAAAATTTAATAAAATAATTGATTCTATGAAAATATATAAAGTTATGTTAAAAGAATCATTTAGATTTTTAGTAACAAGTTTAATATCATCTTTTTTAGATATTATTCTATTTACTGTTGGAATGAATGTATTTGCAAATCTTAATGATTTAGCAATTATATTTTCAACTTTTTTTGCAAGAATCGCTGCTGATTTTCTTAATTTTAAATTAACAAAATATTTTGTATTTAATTCTAATGAAGATGAAAAAAATATCTTATTTAAATATTATATTTTGAGTTTTGCTAAGATGTTTACATCAGCATTATGTGTTTTATTAATTAATAAAATAATTAATATTAATACTACAGTTATTAAAATGGTTGTTGATATATTAATATATTTTATATCTTATCGTGTTCAAAAGAAATATATTTTTAAAACTGTAAGTGATGAATAAAAGAAATCCTTTCAATCATAATAGATATGAAAGGATTTTAATATGGCAAAGAATAAAGTAGAGTTAACAGGCGTAAATACAAATAATTTAAAAGTATTATTAAATGGAGAAGTGATTAAATTATTTGCAATATAATTCCCTAAATTTTAAAAAAATTGACTTTTAGGGAATAAAAGAGTTATAAATACACCAGATATAAAAGTAATAACAGGTGTTAGGAGATCTGGTAAATCAAAATTACTTGATTTATTTATTAATTATATAAGAAATAATATTAATAATTATAAAAATATGATAATTTATTAAATGGTAATAAATTATATGAATATATATCTAATAATTATATTAAGGATAAAGATAATTTTGATATATCTTTAGGACTTAAACTTTCTACTTATGCAATACCAATAGCGTTCGACTAGTCTAAAATTTATGTTTAGCTGTAATAGTAAAAAATACATTTTATTTTTTTTGAATTATTTGCAAAAATTGTAGAAAATTAATTGAATTTATATAACTGGCATGCTATACTATCATTATAGTAGGTGGAGTATGAAGAATAGAAAAAAAATATTATTTTTATTTGTTTTAATTATTGGATTAGTTGGAGGTATTTTATTTTTTACAAATCAAAAAAAAGAATTAACAATAGATGAAATATTAAAGACAGATGCTTATAATTATTTATCAGATAATGTTAAAGAATTTATAAAAGAACATTATGAAGAAACTGGTGAATTGTATTTAACTGAAAAGAACTTTAAAGGTAATGAAGCTTATTTAAATCCAAGCTATATAGAATATTTGGATTCTAATAATAAGGATTCTTATAATATTATTCCTTCAGTTACAGCATATGTTCCAAAGTTAATGGCGGTTAATGATAATTTACCTTCCAGTTTTGATTTACGTAATGTAAATGGTAAAAATTATGTAACTCCTATAAAAGATCAAGGAAACGAAGGATTATGCTGGGCATTTGCAACTGCATCACTTCTTGAAACTCATGATTTAATAATAAAAAATAAATCTTACGATTCTAGTGCTACTTTATTTTCTGAAAAACAAATGGATTATGCATTATCAAATAATGGAATAATTGGTGGTAACAAAATTTATAATAACAGTAGGAAATTAGCTGAGGGGGGACAGTTTAGTTATATTGTTTCATTATTAAATGAAAAATTAGGGGCTTTTCAAAATTCATGGGAAGATATCAATAGAGATAGGATAACTAATAATGAACCTCTTGAGCCAAGTATTGTTTTTGATAGAACAAAAGCATTATATGAACTTGAAGAAGCAAAAACGTATAGGCATCTAAATACTGATTTATCAAATATTGAGTTAAACGAAAATATGAATAATATTATAAAAAATTCTATATATAAAAATGGTGGAGTAATTGTAGATTATATTGTTACGGATCTTACAATTACAGAAAATAAAAAAAACACAAATGAGTACTTAAATATTGTAAATCCACAATATACTGATATTTCTACAAATAATTTGCTTTCAAGTGGCGGTTATCATGCAATGCATATGATAGGTTGGGATGATGATT
>Ga0247611_10002937_pt1 | contig 26305 bp, 23 predicted proteins | sample 177DNAGHGhighgp2_FD_192422 | JGI IMG/M metagenome (GOLD analysis project Ga0247611, IMG submission 192422) | Sheep rumen microbial communities from Palmerston North, Manawatu-Wanganui, New Zealand - 1770 DNA GHGhigh gp2 | ecosystem: Host-associated > Mammals > Digestive system > Stomach > Rumen... | reverse complement strand
ATTCTCTTACCTTTGGTGTATTTTCTAAGATATTACCTTCACCAGATATAACCTCAACTACAGTAGCCTTAGATAAATAAGCATCATAAATTAATTTAGGTAAATTACCCCTATTATGAGTACCGAATATTATATCAACGAAAGGATATGATTCTAATAATTTATTAGTAGCATTTTCTTCTTGAGGCATACATCCACAAATACCAATTAATAAATCAGGATTATTTCTTTTTCTACCCTTTAATTGACCTAATACTCCCCAAATTCTTTGTTCAGCATTTTCTCTTATCGCACATGTATTTAATAAAACAATATCAGCAAGTAGTGGATCTTCACTATGCTTATAGCCGATAGCTTCTAAAATACCAGCCATAATTTCTGAATCTGCCTCATTTCCTTGACAACCATATGTATAAATAAAATATGTTTTATCTTTTCCTAAATTTATATATTTTGGGTCAATTTGGAAATTGATTGTTTCAACTTCTTTATTTCTTCTTATTCTAGCTTCTTTTAAAGAAGGCATTACCCTTTTTAAATCTTTATCTAATTTCTTTTCGTTAATCAAAATTACTCACCCTTAACTTCTATGTTGATTCTTTTAATACTTCTTTTAATTCCTAAATCAAGAACAACACCATTTATTTTATATTTATTTGTATTAGCAACCTTAAGTGGTGTAAACATTCCTGTTCTAAATCTATCAATAACCTGATTGATATCATCACCTAAAATAGAATCATATGGTCCACACATTCCCATATCTGAAATGAATAATGTATTGTTATATACTTCTTCATCAGCTGTTTGAGTATGAGTATGAGAACCAACTATCGCATCTATTTTTCCCGAAAAATCATAAAAGAATGCTTTTTTCTCGCTTGTCGCATCGCCATGAAAATCAACAATAATATAATCCGCCTTAATGTTTTTTAATAATTCATCCATTGTTTTAAACGGATCATCTAAAGGAGTATTTGTATATACTCTTCCTAGCATATTTACTAATGCGATAATTTGACCATTATAATTGATGTATAATACATCCTTACCAATATTACATGGTAAATTAGCAGGACGAACTATTTTAGCATCATTAATATAATTAGTTATTTCTGATTTTGAAAATGTATGATTGCCCATTGATATTCCAGCTATACCCATTTTCATTAGTTCTTGATAATGCTTTTCTATTAACCCTTTACCTGAAGAAACATTTTCGGCATTAACAAAAACTAAATTTATATTATTTTCTTTTTTTATTTGTTCTAAATTGTTTTTCAAAACGTCTAAAGTTTTTTCGCCAACAATATCTCCTAAATAAAGAATTCTCATAATTTAATCTCCTTAAGATAATTACATTATAATGTAATAATACCATTTATTCACAAATTATACCATATAAAAAGCAAGCAAAATTGTTTGCTTGCTAAATAATTACTTCGCTACATCTGTCGCACGAGTTTCACGAATAACTGTAACCTTGATAGTTCCTGGATATTGAAGCTTAGCCTCAATTTCATTTTTGATTTGTCTAGCAACTGTAATAGTTTCAAGATCATCAATTTCTTCAGGATTAACAATAACTCTTACTTCTCTACCTGCTTGAATAGCAAATGAAGATTGAACACCCTTAATACTATTTGAAATAGCTTCTAGGTTTTCAAGTCTCTTAGTGTAATTTTCTAACGAATCACTTCTCGCACCAGGTCTAGCACTTGATAAAGCATCGGCTGCAGCAACTAAAACAGCGATAATTGTTTTAGGAGCAACATCCTCATGGTGAGATGCGATGGCATCAATAACTTCTTTAGGTTCATGATATTTTTGAGCAAGCTCAACACCAATTTCAACATGGCTTCCTTCAATTTCATGATCGACTGCTTTACCAATATCATGAAGTAAACCAGCTCTTCTAGCTAACATTTCATTTTCGCCAATTTCTGCAGCTAGCTTACCAGCTATCATAGCTGTTTCAATTGAATGCTTTAAAACATTTTGGCCGTATGAAGTACGGAAATTTAATCTACCAATTAATTTGATTAGATCTGGATGAATCTTACCAATACCAGTTTTAAATACTGCATCCTCACCCATTTCACGGATTGTCATTTCAACTTCTCCACGACAACGATCAACGACTTCTTCAATTCTGCCTGGATGGATTCTACCATCAGTAACTAATATTTCTAATGATTTTCTTGCAATCTCTCTTCTTACAGGATCAAAACCTGAAAGAACAACTGCCTCTGGAGTATCATCAATAATTAAATCAACACCAGTTAATGATTCAAACGCACGAATATTTCTACCCTCACGTCCAATTATTCTACCTTTCATTTCCTCAACAGGAAGTGAAACTGTAGAAACTGTAGCTTCTCCTGCTGTTTCACCAGCATATTTTTGAATAGCTATAGCTAAAATATTCTTAGCCTTATTCTTAACCTCGGCTCTAGCACGCTCTTCTTCATCCTTAACATATTGTGCAATTTCAAGCTTCATTGTCTCATGCACAGTAGCCATTATGATTTGGCGAGCCTCCTCCTTAGTCATTCCAGCAACTTCAATTAATTTTTGTTCTTGTTGCTTAAGTAAAGCTTCCACCTTATTATTCTGTTGTTCTAATTCTGCTTTTTTCTCATCAATTTTAGCTTCTTTAATCGAAAGCATTTCTTCACGTCTATCAAGATTAGACGAACGTCTATCTAAAGTATCTTCACGGCTATTTAACTTATTTTCAAGCTCAACAACTATGCTCTTTCTTTCCTTAATATCTGCTTCAGCTTCCTGTCTTAGGAATGTTACTTCTTCCTTAGCTTCGTTAATTGATTGTTTTTTAATCTTTTCAGCTTCTTCGTTTGCACTAGCAATAATTTTATCTGCTTGAATTTTAGCAGTGTCTGTAGATTTCTTAGCTAAATATGCTTTAATAAAGAATCCAGCGACAAAGCCTAGTGCTAAACCCACAACAATAAGGGAAATCCATAATGCAATCATTGCATCTAGTACTTGCATTAACATAAATGCCTCCCATATTATTTTATTTAAGTTTTCCCAAAAAACTCTATATAAATTATACTAATTTAAAACTCAATAGTCAATGAATAGAAATAATTTTTAAAAATATAAAAAATGCCATTTTAATTAACAATTGTCAACCAAACACATAATTTATATAAAATAAAAAGTGTTCCATGTGTTGAACACAACAAATGAAACACTAAACCACTCTTATTCTTTTTCTAATAATACCTGTTATTAATAAAATTATAAATACAATTAAATTTATGATTACTATTGTTGCTCCAACAGGTAAATCAAGAGCTAAATTAGTGAATATTCCAATAATGAAACATAATACTGATATTACAGCACTAGCAATTACAACATGCTTATATGTTTTAAATATTTGTCTTGCTGACAAAACAGGGAATACAATTAATGATGTGATTAGTAATGTACCCATTACCTTCATTCCAATTACTACAGTAAATGCACATAATACAGAAATAATAACATTATATAATTCTGTTTTTATACCAGAAGATTTAGAAAAATCTTCATCAAATGTAATGCTAAATATTCTATTATAAAAAATAATAAATGATGCTACTACAACAACCGTAAGAACCAATGTTAATATTAATTCTGTTGTAGATATCATATATATATTTCCATATAGATAACTATCTAAATCTTTATTTAAACCACCAAGCTTAATTACTATATATCCTATTGCTAAAGATGATGAAGCAAATAATGCAATTAAGCTATCACCATGTATTTTGCTTTTTTCTGATAGCTTCAAAATAACAAATGCTGCTATTATAACAACAGGTATCGAAACTAAAAGTGGGGCCCAGTTTAAGCATGCTGCGATAGCACAAGCACCAAAAGCGACATGTGATAGTCCATCACCAATCATTGCTTTATTTTTTAATACCATATTTACACCAAGCAAGCTAGAACATAATGATATACAAACACCAACTAGTAATGCTTTAATAACGAAATCATAAGATAGCATAGAAAAAATATCATTAAGAATCATAACCTAATTCCTCCATATATTCATCTGTACTACCATAAAAATATCCATCACTTCTAAGTTCTAATACTTTATTACCAATAAAGGCATCTCTATCTCTTGAGATATCATGAGTAATCATTATTATAGTTATTCCATGACCTTCATTTAAATGCTTAAGTGTACAATAAAAATCAACTTTAGATTCTTGATCTAGATTATTACTAGGCTCATCTAATATTAGTAAATTAGTAGTTGCGCATAGACTTCTTGCTAATAAAACCTTTTGTCTTTGACCACCAGATAATTCAGAAAAGATTTTCTTTTCTAAATTTTCTATTTTTAAAATTCTTAAAGCTTCTCTTGCTTTATCTTTATTCGCTTTATTATAAAATGGTCTTCTTCCCATTTTATTGATTAAACCTGACAATACTATTTCCATAACTGATGCAGGGAAATTCTTATCTACTTTAGTTTCTTGTGGCATATAACCAATGTTTTTAGAATTTAAATCACGAGTGATTTCACCACTTATAGGTTTAATAATACCTAATATACCTTTGATAAGAGTAGACTTACCAACGCCATTAGATCCAATTACTAAAACAAAATCTTTATTATTAACTTCAAATGAAATGTTATTAATAACTACTTGGTTTTCATAACCTAAAGATAGTTGATTAACTTTTAGTATTGCCATTTTAACACCTCTAATTTAAAGCTTCTTTTATTACCTCAATATTATGATTAAACATATCTAAATATGTCTTACCATTATTAAAATCATCTTTCGATGGATTTTCCATACAATAAATAAATTTTACTTCTACATTTTTACCATTATAGCTACCGCTAGATATTTGTGAATTGATTTCATTTTTAATATCATTTCCAGCGCTATTTTTGATATCTGTAGTTTCTAAAACAAATATAATTCCTAAATTATTATTTTTAACTGTATTTATAAGTGTTGCCTTTTTAGATGCTGAAATTGATTCAACTGTAGAGCATCCAGGAAAAGCACCAACAACTTCTATATTATAATGCTTTTCAAAATATAAAAATGGATTTCTATCCGCAATAACAATAACATCTTTACTAGCTTTAGCTATTTCATCTTTCATTTTATTATCTAATTTAGTTAATTCATTTTTATATTCATTATAATTTTTTTCATATGTTTCTTTATTTGAAGAATCAATATCAACTAAAGCATCCTTTATTGCCTCAACAATTTTAGCAAAATTAGTTGGGTCTGTCCATACATGCTCATCATATTCTTCCTCATGGTCATGTTCTTCTTCGAAATCTTGGTTCTCTTCTTCATATAAAGAACCTTCTAATACATCAAACATGTTGATAATTTTAACATCCTTTTTTATAATGCCTAATATTTCATTATCAACCCATCCTTCGTCAGATTCACCACCAACATAAACAAATATCTTGCAATTTATTATAGAAGCTATCTCACCAGGTGTTGGATCATAATTGTGAGCATCTGATCCTGGTGCTAATAGCATTTTAACAGATTTCCCAGTATCTTTTGTTACTGCTCTTGCAGCATCATAGCCTGGGAAATTTGTAACAACAATATCATAATTTGAATTATTATTACAGCTACTTAAAAATAGCATACATCCACAAAATAAAAATAATAATCCTAATAACTTTTTCATATTTTCTCCTAAAAACTAATAAATACTTTTTTACAATTATTGCATACACCACTGATATATGTATTTTGAGGCTCTACTTCAAAAAACATTGTCTTTTTTATCATTTTCAAAAAATCATTTGTTTCTTTAGCCCCTAAATGTGATACTCTACCACATTTTATACATTCAAAATGAAAATGAGTTAAACATTTTTCATTTTCGATATATTGATATGTTGCGTATCCATTATCTACATTTTGATGTTTCAACAATACATTATCTTTTACAAGCTTATCTATATTTCTATATATAGTAGCTAAATTAACATTATAATTATTTTCTATTAACCAATCATTTAAATCTTTAATAGAAAATCTTTTATTTTTATGACCTTCTAAAAATTGATATATATATTCTTTTGGTTTAGTGTTATATGACATTATATCCCTCTTTTGCAAATCATTCGCAATTTATTATAGCATTATAAAATTTAATGTCAATACAAAATAAAAATATCCATCAAGCATATAACTCAACGGATATTTTTATAGCCTATATAATTTTAGGAATTAATCTTTTAAAAAGAATGTATCAAAACAAACAACACAACCTGCTATGATAGAGAATACGCCAGCAAGGATTGCGCCAACAGCTAATTTATAAGCATCTTTTAAATCACTAATTGCGAATGTTTGATTTAAGAAAAAGAATATACCAGCAACTATAAATAATACTGCAGATACTATACCAGCAAATTTTCCGATATTTCCTTTTTTAAATACTACCTTAACACAACAAGCACCAATTGCTACAAGTAAGAAAATAAATGTTAAGAAATTACCAAAAGAAAATCCCCAAATTTTAGCAGAATTTTCAGTGTAACCAAATGATGTTTGGAATGCATTATATGTTGTTCCTAGTACTTTTCCTTCTACTGCAGGTAAGAACATCATAATGAATGCTAATACAGCAAACACAACCTCGCAACCTAATACGATTAATTTTAAAGTCTTTTTATTCATTTTTAAGCCCCTTTCATATATTTAATTTTAAGATAAAATTATTAATAAAACAAGGTTTTATATTAATTAAAATACTTTTTTAATTCTTCTTCTTTTTCTTTAAATAAATTATCAATATTTATTCCTTCTATATCTAATTTATCTATATAAAAGAAATGAAAATCACCATTACCTAAAAATTCAGATATCTCTTTTAAATATGTTGAAGCGGAATTATTTTCATTAATTGGTCCGCCTGCAGTTGTTAAAAAATAAAAATTTTTAAATTTAGATAAACCGCAAGGTCTATCATTAACATATTTAAATGTTAAATTATTAACACATATATTTTCTATATATATTTTAATAATAGATGGAAATGATAAATCCCAAAAAGGACAAGCAATAATTATATTATCATATTTAATGAATTGTTTTGCATAATCAAACATTGGATCATTAAAATCATTGTTCATAATATAATTATCTCTTTTAATTAAATCATTTAATTTTAATGGTTTAATATTTTCATTATTTAAATCTAGATAATCAATATTATTAAATTTACCAATTTCTAAAAATAAATTTAATAATTTTTTAGTTCTAGATTCTTCTCTTGGTAAATAATATATAACTAATGTTTTCATTTTTTTCTCCTATATAAAGAAATCCCTACTAGTGCGCAACCTTCTAAATATGGTTTATTGATATTATTTAAATAATTTTTAATATCATCAGATTCAGCACCTGGCTGAATTAAAACACATTTGAAATCTTTTTTGTTTTCTTTTAATAATTCCAATCCTTTTATTGGATTAATGCATAAATCTATAATGTCTATTTCATTTTTACAATCATTAATAGATTTTAATTCTTTACCAACACATTCAACATTATAATTATTCTCTATTAGTTTGTTTTTAATTTTGCAGGCATATTTATCAGGATTTAAAGTATCTCCAATAACCACAAAATTTTTATAATTCATTATTTCTTTTAATTCCATATTTGCACCTTTTAAAAATCTAATTCTATGGTAAAATAATTTTATAATTATTTCAAGAATAATTGGAGGTCATTATGAAATTTATAAGCTGGAATGTTAATGGTATTAGAGCGTGCATGAATAAAGGATTTGATGATTTTTTTAAAAATATAGACGCTGATATATTTGCCTTACAAGAAACTAAATGTCAAGAAGGACAAATAGATTTATCTAAAGAAGGTTATTATACATATATGAATAGTGCTGAAAAGAAAGGATATAGTGGAACATTTATATTTTCTAAAATTAAACCATTAAATGTTACATATGGAATTAATGGTGGTAAATATAATGATGAAGGTAGAGTAATAACACTTGAGTTTGATAACTTCTATTTCATTACAGCTTATGTACCTAATTCTCAGGAAGAACTAAAAAGATTAGATTATAGAATGGTATTTGAAGATGAAATGAGACTATATTTAAATACATTGAAGAAAAACAAACCAATTGTTTATTGTGGTGATTTAAATGTAGCTCATAATAGAATAGATTTAAAAAATCCTGATTCTAATACTAGAAATGCTGGATTTTCTATTGAAGAAAGAACAAAATTTACTCAATTATTAAATGAAGGATATATTGATACATTTAGATATTTATATCCTGAAAAGGTAATTTATTCGTGGTGGAGCTATCGCTTTAATGCTAGAGCTAATAACGCAGGATGGAGAATTGATTACTTTATTGTTAATGATGAAATAAAAGATAAAATAGTTGATTCAAAGATATTAACAGATGTGTATGGTTCTGACCACTGTCCAGTGGAGCTAGATATTAATTTATGATGAATTTAATGACTAAAGAAAAACCATATAATACTTTAACAGCTTATTATCAATATAAATATAATTCTAAGGTTGCTAAAATAGCATTAAATGGTAATTTTACATGTCCTAATAGAGACGGATCTAAAGGATATGGTGGTTGTACATTTTGTTCTAATTTAGGTAGTGGAGATTTAGCAGGAGATAAGAATAAAACTATAACTGAACAATTTAATGATATAAAAAAAATTATGGAAAATAAGTGGCCTAACATTAAATATATTCCATATTTTCAAGCTAATTCTTCTACTTATAAGCCATTAGATGAATTAAAAAAATTGTATGAAGAAGCGATAAATGCCGCAGGAGATAAAATAGCTGGTTTAGATATCGCAACAAGGGCAGATTCTATTACTTCTGATGTATTAGAATATTTAGGTAAATTAAATAAAAAAATCCCAATTACTGTTGAATTAGGACTTCAAACATCTAATGAGGAAACATCTATTAAAATAAATAGATGCTTAACGAATCAAGAATTTATTGATTGTGTTAAAAAACTAAGAGAAAAAAATATTGAAATAGTCGTTCATATTATTAATGGATTACCTAATGAGAATATGAATGATTATTTAAATACAATTAATTTTATTAATAAATTAGATATTCAAGGAATAAAATTTCATTCACTTCTCATTTTAAAAAACACTCAAATAGAAAAAGATTATTATGATAATAAAATTAAAATATTAACACTAGATGAATATGTTAATATTGTTGTTAATCAAATAACACATTTAAGAAAAGATATTATTATTCATAGATTAGCCGCTGATGGAGTAATAGACGATTTAATAGAACCTAAATGGACTATTAAGAAGATGGTTGTTATGAATGAAATAGATAAAAAATTAAGAAAAGAAAACTTATATCAAGGTATATATTATGAAAAATAGGCATCAATCGATGCCTTTTTTCATATATAGTGTTAATTTGAATATGTTAATTTAGCACATAAACCCGCACCAGCAACACTAGGAATTAATGTTGGTAAATCAGATGCATCATTCATAATAGATACATTAGATTTTTGATTTACTGAATCATAATAGAATAATGATGAATTTGTATCAAATGAACTATATTTATGTTTTGTGGTTCCAACTTGATAGTAGAATATATTTCCATTACTTGCGGTACTTGTTCTATCTTGTGCTAAAGTAACACCAGAAACATTGTAATTTTTACTTCCGTTGAAAATATTATTATATGATTTTACTGCAGGTGTTGCGTATCCTTTCGCGTTTATATCAAAAGTTTTGTTATCGTTTTTGAAATAACAATTTTCTATGAAAGCATAGGCTCCTGCATAGATTTGCATTGTTGTACCTGTAGAGCAATCATAGAAATTATTATACATATGCATATTTGCTTGTCTAGCATATGGTAATCTTGATTTACATCCTGCATACCAATTATGATGGAATGTTATACATGCAGATAATTGATTTTCACTTCCGCCAACTAATCCAGTTTTATGAGTACCTGAATATTTATTGTAAGATACAGTTAAGTTTCTTGTATACTTTATATCTGTAGATCCATCGCCATCTCCTTTATCATGTTCAGAACATACATCCCAATAATTCTTACCAAGATTAAATGTATTATTATGAAGCCATATTCTTCCTTCAGTAAGTGAAGTAACATTATATTCTGTTGTACTAGAACTACTTAATTTTGCATTGCTACCTTCAAATGAACATGCATCTTCTGGGTAATCAGTGAATGTTAAATTCTTGACTTCAATTGAATTACATGATTTCCACGTGAATCCCCATTGGAATATTTCTGCATCTACTCCTACTCCTTCAACAGTAATATTAGATTTTCCGGATATATCCATCATATTGTAATATGAATCAAATTCTTCTTTGCTTGAATCATATTTAATTTTATTAGTTAATCCATTTAGTTTAGGATATATGGTTTCATTCAAAGTATTATATCCTTTGAGTAATGCGGTTTCATCATATTCTTTAAGGCTTAAGTATGATCCGTTATTACCTCTGATAGTTTCTGTTGTTGCAGTACTATATGCTGATGTAGGATATGTTGGAGTATTCCAAGTAGCGGCACCAATTCTTCCAATAATTCTAATATCTAATGGGCTTGATGCATTTTTAATTACATCTGTTAAAGATTTTCCATCACCTACGCCATCTCTATCTTCATCAACATTGTTTTTCGATTCTTCTGTGACATAGATAACTTTTGCTGTACTTTTTAATGTACCATCATCTTTGTATGCGCCAATACCATTCGTGTAATTAAAATGAGCATAACCAGACCTATCATCAGCTGATATAGCTAATACAGGTGTCACTTCTACTTTTTCAGTGTTGTTTACTTTTATATAGTAGTTGCCAGCTTTTAAGCCTAATATGTCAGCTCTTGCTTTTTTTGTTGAATTATTATATCTAATTAGTTCTGAATCTATGTTAGTCCAATTACTGCCATTACTTGAATATGAAACAATTGAATTACTTGCTGCTGATGCACTTGCTACCTTAAATTCTACATAGGCTCCTTCAGTATATGAACTGTATTTTGTAATCACGTCATTTGTAGTAATTTGAGTCCACTTTGCATATAAAGTAGTTGCACCATTTACAGTATCAGTTGTGAAGTTCCATGCATTTGTACAAGATGCTTCTTTGTACCAACCACCAAATGTATAGCCAGTAGCTGATGGATCAGTAGGTTTAGTTACTATACCACCTTTTGATATTGTTTGATTTGCTGGGGCAGTTCCGTGACCATTTACATCAAATGTTACTATATATTTTGTTGTTGATTCTCCTCCACCTGAAGAATTTTGAGTCCATTTTGCGTACAATGTTCTATCATATGTTATTGTAGTTGTTTCAAAATTGAATTCATTTGTATAAGCTTCTTCTTTATACCATCCAGCAAATGTATATCCACTTCTTGTTGGATCAGCAGGTTTTGTAGCTTTGTTTCCTTTTTTAACAGTTTGACTTGTTACACTACTTCCACCTTTTGAATCAAATGTAATAGTGAATGTTTCAGTTTTTGTATCTGAATCAGAACCAGAATCAGTTTGATCTTGATTTTTAGTGTTATCTGTGATGGTTAAATTACAGCTTGCAAGTGAAAAAATACCTAACAAACCTAATGCGATTCCACCTATTATTTTCTTTTTCATATGATTAATCTCCTTATAAAAGATTTAAAGCATTTTCATTATATACTAAATTCAATGAATTTAAAAGAATAATATTATGTGATTTTGTGTGTGATAAATTTGTTAATTTTTTAATTGAAGTATTGTTGAAGTATATATTGAAATAGTAGTGAAATTGACATTGAAATATCATTGAAGTATAATAAATTGATGGGTGGTGAGTGATTTGTATATTGATGAAGTAATTGATATGAGCCTTTATCAAAATAAAGACATCATTTTAAAAGAAAAAATTAATATAAATAATATAAAAGAATCACTTGCTGATTTTGTTGCTTTAGGAAATAAAAAAGGTGGAACAATAATTTTAGGTTCCACATATGATAAAATCTCTGGTTTTACTAATAATCAAATTTTAAATATTAAAACAGAACTTATCAATTTAATAAACAATCATATTTATCCAAATTTAAGCTATGAATTTAATTTGATTAATTTAGAGTCTAAATTCTTGTTAGTAATTAATATAAATGAATCATTATCTAAACCATTAATTTTAAATATTGATAATGAATCTTTGATATACACTAGAAAGAATAATGAAACTGTTGGTGCGTCATATGACGAAATAATAAATATGGTTAAAGAATCTAAAAATCATATTATTGATAAAAATCAATCAGGTATTTCATTCGATAGATTTGAATTTAATAAGTTATTTGATATTTATTATCAGAACAATAATAGACGACTAACCTATAAATTATTAAATCAAATTAATTTTTATGATAATAATAAAATGTTAAAAAATGGTTCATTATTATTTATAGATGAGAACCATGATATTAAATCAAGAATAAGCGTAATTATATATAAAGGATTAACTAAAAATGTCAATAATATAATTAAGGCAAACGAATTTAATAATAATATTTTTGATTCGATTGTAAATTCTTTAGAATTTATAAAAAATAACATGAATCATTCATACAATGATTTAGAAAACAAAAAACTGATTGATTCATATAACCTAGAAATATTAAAAACATTCATTATCTATTCATATATATTGAAGGGATATTCATTCAATGATGATCTAGAAATAAATATTTATGATAATAGATTAGAAATAGTATTCTCTAAAGCTTTATCAGGTGAATTTGATAGAGAATATAATTTAGATGTTATAAAAAAATATGAATCTAATGAATTAATATATAATATTTTTAATTTAATTAATTATATTGATGAAGATAGCGTAAATAAAATAAAAAATTATTATTTAAATTATGAATTAAAATATCATCCATTTATTAAATATAAAGATAATAAATTTATGTTTGTTATTCCTGATATTACTAATAAAGAAGGAATATCAGATGATGATTTAATTAAATTAAATTATCCACCACTTGATAATATGACTAAATATGATGATTTGATTTTATCTTATTGTTATTTTAATCATAAAAAGGTTTCTGATATAGCTAGATATTTAAAAATATCTAATTCAACATATTTAAAGAATAATATAGTTGGTAATTTAGTTAAAAATAATTATTTAATTGTTGATGTTTATAAGGATATTTTATATTACAAAACAAACGATAAGATTGTTAAAGTGAGGTAATTTTATGTATACAAAATTAGATAGAAGACAAGTATTAAGAGATCCACTTTATGGTTATATAACTGTAGATTATAAAATAATTAAAGATTTAATTGATTCAAGAGAATTTCAAAGATTAAGAAGAATAAGACAGCTTGCTGGAGTTGGAATGGTATTCCAAACTGCAGAACATTCTAGATTTACACATTCATTAGGTGTTTATCATATGGCAAATCTTGTTTTACAACATGTTGAAGGAATTGAAGTATTAACAGAATATGAAAGAATTGTATTTTTAATCAGTGCATTACTTCATGATATTGGTCATGGGCCTTATTCACATGCTTTTGAAAGAATATTAGATTGCACTCACGAAGAAATGACAATTAGAATAATTAAATCAAAAGAAACAGGAATCAATAAGGTATTATCTATTTGTCCTAGCTTAGCTGATGATGTTGCTTCAGTAATAGCTCATGATGGTAGATTTAAACTAATAGAAGCTTTAGTTTCATCTCAGCTTGATGTAGATAGAATGGATTATCTATCAAGAGATGCGTATATGACTGGTGCGGCTTATGGCCATATTGATTATTATCGTATTTTAAGAAGTATGAAAATAGTTGATAATAAGGTATTAGTAAGAGCTTCTGGTGTCCATTCAATCGAATCATATTTAATGAGTAGATATCATATGTATTTCCAGGTTTATTATCATAAAACAGCAAGAAATTATGAATGTTTACTTGAAGCTATTTATGAAAGAATTAGAGATTTAACATTAAATGGTTATAAATTTAATGCTAATATAGATTCTTTTATTAAAGTAATAGAGGATTCTAATAATATAAAAGCTTATATTGAGCTTGATGATTCATATGTTGGTGGTTTTATTAAACAATTAACAAAATGTGATGATGTTGCTTTAAATAGCTTATGTAATGCTTTCTTTTATAGACATTTATTTAAATATTATGATTTTACTCATTTATCAGATGATAAAAAGAATCAAATAAGAGAAGAAATATATAATAAAATACCTGAAGAATTAAGACCATATTTAATAAAAGAAGTAAAAATATCTGGTGTTGCATATATGCATTCAGATAAAAGTGATATTAATGATATTAAGGTTTTAACACCAGAAGGAGAAATAAAATCATTAGATGAATATTCTCCAATAGTTAATTCTTTAAGATCATCAAGTCAAAAAGAAATGGAAAGATTATATTATTATGAGCTATGAGGATATTATTGTAGTTGAAGGGAATCATGATGTAATAAAAATAAAAAAAGCATATCCTAATGCTAATTGTTGTATTACTAATGGTTCTGAAATATCTATAGAAACTATTAGATATTTAAAAGAAATGTCTAAATTACATAGAATAATAATATTTACAGATCCTGATTCTCCAGGAGAAAAAATAAGAAGTGAAATATTAAAAGAAATACCTAATGCTTTAAATGCTTTTATAAGAAAAAAAGATTCTATTTCAAAAAATAATAAAAAGGTTGGAGTAGAACATGCAAGTGTTTTAGATATCAAAAAAGCATTAGATGGTATTTATAATAGTGAAATAACAATTAATAAATCTAATATAACATTAAATGATTTATATGATTTAAGATTACTTGGTGATAAAAATAGTGCTATTTTAAGAAACAAAATATCAGATATGTTAAATATTGGTAGACCTAATTCTAAACAATTTTTAAAAAGAATTAATAGCTTAGGCTTAGAATTAGATAAATTAAAAGAGCTAATAGAAGAAGTTAAATAGATTTAAGGTGATAATTATTATGAATAATAATATTAAAGCTAAAAAGAAATTTGGACAGAATTTCTTGCATGATAATAAAGTATTAGAAAACATAATAGAAGTATCTGAATTAGATAAGGATACATTAGTTATTGAGGTTGGGCCAGGTTTAGGTGCATTAACTAAATATTTATGTAAATATGCTGGTTTTGTTGTTTGTTACGAAATAGATAAGGATTTAATAAATCCGTTAAAAGTTACATTAAGCGAATTCAATAATTACGAAATAATTAATGAAGATATTTTAAATATTGATTTAAAATCAGAAATAAAAAGATATAATAAATATAATAAGATATATTTTATTTCTAATTTACCGTATTATATTACAACTCCAATTATAACTAAGATTTTAAATGAAGCTCCTTTTGTTACGCGCTATGTTATGATGATGCAAAAGGAAGTAGGATTAAGACTTACTGGTGAACCTAAAAGTAAAGATTATGGTGCGATTACTATAATGCTTAAATATAAAGGTAATGCTAGAATTATGTTTGATGTTGATAGAAAATCATTTACACCAGCACCAAATGTAGATTCATGTGTTGTAAGATTTGATCTATATGATTATAAAAAATATAATCCATTGGATGAAGAATTATTATTTAAATTAATTAGAGCTTCATTTATTCAAAGAAGAAAAACTTTAGTTAATAATTTAAGCAATGTTTATAATAAGGATTTTATAAATAAAATGCTTACTGATAATTCTTTTAATTTAAATGTTAGAGCAGAAGAATTATCAATAGAAGATTTTATTAAATTAGCTGATTATATTTATAACAATAAATAGGAGGTTTTATTATGCTTATATATGCAAATGCGAAGATTAATTTAGCTTTAGAGGTATTAGATATTAAAAATGGATATCATATGGTTAATAATATTATGATGCCAATTGATTTATATGATGAAATAGATATTTCTAGAAGTGATAAAATAGAAATAGAAGATGATCCATTTCCAGGCAATAATTTAGTAGAAAAGGCAGCTAAATTATTCTTTGAATATACAAAGATAGCTGGTGGAGTAAAAATAAAAATAAAAAAGAATATTCCATCTGCCTCAGGCTTAGCTGGAGGATCAAGTGATGCCATGGCCACTTTAATTGGTCTTAATACAATGTATCAAACAGAACTATCTAAGGATGTTTTATTAGAATTAGCTTCTAAACTTGGATCTGATGTTGGATTCTTTATTAATCAAGAGCCTGCACTATGTACTGGTAGAGGAGATATAATTGATCCAATTAATAGTACAATGGATGATTTTGATATTTTATTAATAAAACCAAACGGAGAATTATCTACTAAAGAGGTATATAGTAATTATGTTCCTAAGAATGGAATAAATTCTAGCAAGGTTGATAATATCATAGAAGCTTTGAAAGAAAATGATTTAGAAGCTTTAAAAGAAAATGTATTTAATGAATTAACTGACTCAGCATTATCTTTATCAAAAGAAATGAATTATATTTATAATTTATTAAAAAATAATAATTTAAATCCACATGTTTCAGGATCTGGTCCATCAATGTTTATTATTGATCCAAAAGAAGAAGAAATAGATAGAGTTTATGAATTATTAAAAAATCAAGAATGTTTAATAATGAAAATTAAAACTATATAAAATATACAAAGTCATTCTTAACGAATGGCTTTTTATATTACGATTTTATTCCTTTTTTATGATAAAATACTTCCATTTTTTCAAATTTATGCATATATAATAATGATAAAAACTATCAAATTGATAGACATTTTTTATTTAAAACTTTGATAGTTTTCTCTCTTTATATATTAGATAAATAATAGATATATTTACTATATTTTATATATATTTTTTGTTTTAGGTGGACATTTTTTAAATAATTGTAATTTCACATAATTTCACATAAGAAAACGCTTTACAAATCTTTTTTAATATAATATAATTTCAAGTAGATTGGTTATTATGGGATGACCAAAAATATTTTCAAAATAAGGGAAGGAAAAAAGATGAAAAAGAAAAGAATTTTATTGGGTATTGCTTTGGCATCTGCATCAATTTTTGCTTTAGCTTCTTGTGGAAGCAGCAATAATAATAATGATCAAGAGCCACAAGACCAAGAAACTGGCGGAGATGAACAATCTACAAAAGCCACAGTTACTTTTAACACTAATGGTGGTGGAACAATCACTAGTCAAACAATTGATAAAGGTGATAAAGCTACTGCACCTGCTAATCCAACAAAGGATGGATTTGTATTCTTAGGTTGGTACACAACTCAAGATTTTACAGGTGATCCATTTGATTTTAATACTGCAATTAATGCAAATATTACATTATATGCAAAGTGGAAAGTATATGATCCGCTTGAGGATTATGTTAAGATTTCTACAAAACAAGATTTCTTAGATTTCATTGAATGTAAGGGAGATTATATTGGTGATAATGATACATGCGATAAAAATGTTATCTTACTTGCTGATATCGATTTAACAGGTGAAGTTTTAGAATTATCTAATATGACATTTACAGGAACATTTGATGGTCAAGGCCACGTTATTAAAAATGCTGTTGTAAATGGTGATAAAGAAGAGCAAAAGGGTCTTCTATTTAAATCTGTAGAAGGAGACGCTGTTATTAAGGATGTTAAATTCTTAGGCGTTTCAGTTTCAGGCGAAGGAAGATGGCTATCAATTGTAACTGGTTTATGTAATGGTAATGTAACATTTGATGGTGTTGAATTTAATGCTTGTAATATCGTTAATACAAATACAAATGCTGCATTCTTATTTGCTAGAAATACACAAGTAAAGACAATAAATATTAAGAATATCACTGTAAAAAATAATTCATTTGTACATACTCAAGAATACGGTGGATTAGTTGCTGGTGATATTGTTGGTGGTAGTGCTACTGCTCCAGGTTCTACAGTTAATTTTGAGAATCTAGATGTAGATGGTGAATTATGGTCAAAAGGAACTGGTGCTTTAGTAACTGGTAGATGCCGTGATTTCTCAACTATTTCTATTAAAAATGCAGTTGTTACTGGTAAATTAATGAGTGCCGATGGTTCTAAAGATAATAAAACAGCTGGTGGTTCTTGTGCAGCTGTAGCTGGCGGTAATAAACAATTAACAAAATTAACTATGGAAAATGTTTATTCAAACGTTGTTGGTGCTAAGAATGTTATGAACTGTAAATCACCTACAACTCCAACTACAATTACTAACTGTTATTCAGCTCAAGAATTAGTAGATAAAGATGGATCAGATCCAGCAGAATTCTATTTCGTAGCTAAGACTGATGCTATTACTCCTACATGGTTAAGTTCTACATTAAAATTGGACTTTACAAATGCATGGAAAACTGAAGGTGAAAATGATGCTAAATATAGATTAATTAAGTCTTCTACAAATGTTAGAAGTGCTGGTGCTACTTTAACTTCAGTTCAAGCAGTAACTGGTGCTGCAAAAGTTAGATATCATCAAGGCGAGGATTTCTCAACACAAGGTTTACTTGTAATGGGTGCTTTCTCTGATGGTGTTCAATTAGTATTACAAAGTGATGAGTTTGAAGTAATTAGTACTTCATTTGATAAGAATACTACAGCTCAATATGAAATTACTGTTAAATCTACTGAAGATGAAACAAAGACAGCTACATATAATGTTAAGGTTGTTCATCAAACTGGCTTTGAAATGAATACAGTTGAAGTTCAAAAATTATATGTTAAGGGTACTGACTTCAATAAAGAAGGTTTAGGTGTTTATTCTGTATGGAGTGATGGTATAAAAGAATTAGAAGCTGCTCCAACTATTGATACATCTGCATATCAAAAGAATACTGCTGGTAAGTATGAAATCAGTGTATCTCATGGTGGATTCACTGCACAAACAATTTCTGTATCAGTAGTAGACGATACTGCCCCAGTTGTTGTTGATGATCACTTCTATGTAAATGTTAATGCAAGCGCTACTGTAAATTATAGTGGTGAAAAAGTAAATGGTGTTGAAACATTTACAAGCGTTGGTGATGCAGTAGCTTACTTAACTGCCTACAAGACTGAATTAGCTGATGCAACTAAGGTTATAAGAGTTGCTCCAGGTACATATCGTGAAAAGATTGACATCAACTTAGATGACGTTGTATTAATTGGTACAGGTACTAATCCAACTGATACTAAGATTGTATATGATGCAGTAGAATCTACATATAGTGTTAAGGCAAAGAAAACTTATGGTTTAAATGGTGCTACATTAAATGTTAACGGAAAGAATTTCAAGGCAGATAATATTGCTATTTGGAATAATTTCGATTATATTAATAAAGCTGCATTAGAAGCTTCTCCACAAGGTTTAGCATTAACTATTAATGGAGATAAAGCTGTTTTAAATAATGTTGATTTATATGGTAATCAAGATACTTTATATGCAAAAGCAGGTAGAATTTACTTCAATAATTCTAAGATTGCCGGAAATGTAGACTTTATATTTGGTGAAAATACTGGTTTAATGTTCTTCAATCAATGTACAATTGAAGCTGTTTATAGAGGAAGCGATACTAACAATGGATATGTAACAGCAATGAGAGCTGGTAGAGATGGTTCATCTAACCCAATTGATGCACCAACATATGGTTATATTTTCTATCAATGTAACTTTACTGCTGATTCTCAAGTTAAAGATGGATCAATGGGTCTTGCCCGTCCATGGGGTGATAAAGCATCTGTAGCATTCATCGAATGTACAATGTCAGCTGCGTATGCAAAAGAAGGATTCGGAAATACTGATGGTAAGAAGCCTCGTTGGGATAGTATGAATGGTTATCCTCAAGATGCATTCTTTGTAGAATATGGCAATACAGGTGATGGTGCAATCACAACAGCAGTTACTGGTGGTAGAATTTTAACTGCAACTGAAGCTGCAAATTATACTGTTGCTAACTTATTTGCACCAACTAATGGTGGAGTAACTTGGAAGATTGGTGATGCTGATGATCCATTCGATTATCAAGCAGCATTAGCAGCATTAGCAGTTGAAAAGACAATTGTTCCTGCAACATCAATCAAAGTTTCATCTACACAAGACACTGATACTACAGATGCAGTTGTTGTATCTGTTGAAAGAAATAAGACATTTGATATTAGCTACTATGTATCTCCATGGAACGCTAATGATAAGTCAGTAACATTTGAATATGATGATACTAAGTTAGAATTTGATGAAGCAGCTGGAACTGTTAAAGGAAAAGCTGAGGGCGCTGCAACATTCGTGATTAAACAAGGTACTGTATCATTTACAGTTAATGTAACTGTCACAGCACCTACAGGAACTAACACAGTAACATTTATGGATGGTTCAACTGTTTTAGACACTAAGTCAGGAGCAGCTGGTGATACACTTGATGTTAGTTCTATTGATACAGCAAAGTCTGGATTCCAATTTGTTAGATGGTATGAAGATGCTCAATTTACTAAAGTATATACTGGTACAACAATTCCAGATACAGATAAGACAGTTTATGCTAGATACATTGATTTAAATGTTGCAAATGTTGTTTATATTGATACTGCTGCTGAATTGGTTGAAGCAATGGGTAATGTTGCAAGTAGCCAAAAGACATATTATATTACTGCAGATATTGATATGACTGGTGTTACATACAATGGTATTAAAGCAAATAATAACAGTTCATTCTATGGTTATGGATATTCAATTAAGAATTGGAGTGCTACATATGCAGAAAATCAAACAGGATTCTTTGGTATAATTAAAGAAAATACAATTAAAGATATTGTATTTGAAGATTGTACTGTATCTGATGGAGGTACTGCGTTACAATATATTGGATTCTTTGCTGGCCAAATGAAAGACAATTCTACAGTTTCTGGTATTACATTCAAAAATTGTGTAATGAATACAGCAGCATCTAATACTTTAGGATTTGTAGCAGAAGGTGGAGTTACTACTGGCGACGATCCAGTAACTATAACAAACATATCTATCATTGGTGGTAGTATTAGTGGTACACAATATGTTGGTTGCTTATTTGGTAGAAATAATGCAGAAAATATTGTTGCATCAAAAATCACTGTTAAAGATGTCGAGGTTAATCCTACAAAGATACAAATTAAAAACTCTGGTGGTTTACTAGGTAAGTGCGATGCTAAATTTACATTAACTGATTCAAATATTTCATTAACATATTATGGAGATAAAGCTGGCGATCAATATAATGGTTGTTTAATTGGTTATACTGAAACTGCTGGAGATATTACAATATCTAATACAACAATTAATGTCACTGGCGATAATATCTTTAAGAATTTTGGCTATGTAATTGGTAGATTAAAAGACAGTTCAAAGTTCTCCATTTCAGAATGTAATATCACTGCGACTATCAGTGCAACAACATCAAATTCTGCAAGAATAGGTATGATTGGTCAATGTGGTAATGCAACATTATCTGTAGTTGAAGTTGACATGAATGTTAATATTACTACAGGATCTAATAATGTTGGTTCTATTGTTGGTGCATGTGATGGAAATCTAGTTTTATGTACATTAACTAATAACACTGTTACAGGAACTATTGTTGCAGGTAGTGGTTCAGGTGTTAATGTATTCTTTGGTGGTACCGTTCCAACAAATATTACTGTAGATTTTTCTACATGTAAATATACATCAACATTCGGACTATATAATGGATCTACTCAAATTACTGCAAATTTACAAGGTTCGTTAGCTGAATAATATTTAAAATTAGAACTCATCTTAGGATGGGTTCTTTTTTGTTTATAAATTAATTATTGAAAAATATCATCATATATGTTATAATAAATGTATAATATATTATCCATAATCAAGAAATAATGTTAAAAAAATATAATATATTATCTATGAGGTGAAATTATGTTATATGAAACAACAAATGAGATTTTATTAAATCTTGCGAATAGATTTAAAAAAATAAGAAAAGCAAAAAGAATAACCCAAGAAGAATTATCTAAATATAGTAATGTTAGTTTTGGATCTATTAAAAGATTTGAAACTACAGGAGAAATATCTTTACATTCTTTGATTAAATTATGTGTTGCTTTAGATTTAACATATGAGATAAATAATCTATTTAAAGAGATACCATTTAATAATATTGAAGAGGTAATCAAATATGGCAAATAAAATTGATGTATATTATAATAAACAACTAGTTGGAACCATTGCTAAATATAATAATAAATATTTATTTCAATATGATGCTGAATGGTTAAAAAATGGATTTTCTATTTCACCTTTTTCATTACCTTTGAAAGATTCATTATTTATACCAAACGATATGACGTTTAATGGTTTTTTTGGAGTGTTTGCGGATAGCTTGCCTGATTCATGGGGAAATCTTTTATTAGATAGATATCTTCATAAAAAAGGAATAAAAGATTATGATGGATTATATAGATTAGCTTGTATTGGAACAGGAGGGTCTGGTGCCTTAGAATATAAGCCAGCAAAAAATTTTACAATTGATGAAATAATTGATTTTGATAAATATCAGAATGAAGCTAATTTATTATTTAATAATGCAGAAGTAGATATAGATTTATTGTATAAATATGGTGGATCATCTGGTGGAGCTAGACCAAAAGCTTTAGTTAAAATAAATGATGAAGAATGGATAATAAAATTTCAATCTAAGTATGATATTAGTAATTCAGGATTGTGTGAATATGAATATAGTCTTGTTTGCAAGGAAATAGGAATTAACATTCCTGAAACAAGACTATTTGAATCAAAAATTAATAGTGGATATTTTGGAATAAAAAGATTTGATAGAAAAAACAATAAAAAGATTCATGTTATATCGGCAGCTGCGTTATTAGAAGCAGATTTTAATACACCTTGTGCAGATTATATGGATTTATTTAAATTAACCAAAATAATCACAAAGGATTATAAAAAAGATGTAGAAGAATTATATTTAAGAATGTGTTTTAATGTTTATGCTCATAATTTAGATGATCATTTAAAAAATTTTTCTTATATTTATGATGAAGATACAAAAAGTTATAGATTATCTCCTGCATATGATATGACATATAGCAATACATATTATGGGGAACACACTACATCAGTAAATCACAAAGGTAAAGATATTAAAATTGATGATTTAGTTTTTGTTGGGATGAAATTTGGATTATCAAAAGATTATTGTATAACTAAAGCTAATTACATTAAAGATATTGTAAATACTAAATTATCTAAATATTTATAAATATTGTATTTTATAAGGAGATTTTTATTATGGCATTAAGCAGTAAAACAAAACATAATATATTTATAGTAATAAATTCATTAGTTTCTATATTAACAATGGTATTTGTATTATTATTAACAGGAGAAATAATGAATAAGAATGTTGATAAAGTTTCAACATATTTAGGAATATCAATAATAACATTAGTTTTATCTCAAATATTATTAGCTTTTGTTCATAAAAAATTAAAAGATAAAATAAGAGTAATAATAATAGGTATAATATATACCTCAGGAGTTATATTAAGCTTTTTAGCTAAAAATAATTATATATATTTTTATATTGCTACAGTATGTATTGTTTCTGCAATGGCTATTAATCAATTTTTATTAATAGAAAAAGAAGAAACTAAAAAAGGTGTAATAACTAATATATTATTAGGATTAGTATTAATAGGATTAGTTGTTGCGATATTATGCAATATTAAAGAAGAAGATGCTTTACATATAGTAATAATAGATGTTGTTTTACTATTATTTACTTCATTAAGAAAATTATTCTTCCCATCATTAAAATTTGAAAAAATAAAATTATTATTAGATATATTAATAAAAACACATACTATTGATGCTGTATTAGGTTTATTAGCTTTTATAATAGCATTCTCATTCTTGTTTCCACTTGTTGAACCATCAATAACAAATTACTGGGATGGAATGTGGTATTGTTTCGCTATAGTAACAACAATTGGTTTTGGTGATTTTTATGCAACAAGTTTGCTTGGTAGAATTTTATCAGTAATATTAGGTATATATGGAATAGTAGTTGTTGCGATATTAACAAGTGTTGTCGTTAGTTTTTATAATGAAATATCATCTAAGGAAAAGAAAAGAGATATTATAGAATAAAAAAAAGAAGTTGAGAATTTAATGAATTTTTCTCAACTTTTTTTGTTAATATTTATTATTGTTTATAGATAATAATGCTTTTTTAAATAAATAATTAATTATATTCATTTTTTACTATACTTTTACATATTTTTGTTGTAATATCTTCACACAAAAAATTCAGTGTGAAGATGTTTTTTTCTAAAATGATATTTTAAGGAGAATAATAATATGGAAGAAAAATATGAAATAATAAAATTTATTGATGAAAAATTAGAATTAGATGTTAGATTTTCAATAGATGATAATACAGTATGGTTATCGCAAAATGATATTGCCAATTTATATAAAATAGATATATCTAGTGTCTCACGACATGTAAAAAGCATTATAAAAAACGATAATTTACCTACCTCAAATTTTGCAGAAAATGCAAATTATCGTCCAGTAGTCGCAAAATTTGCGACAGTTCAAAATGAAGGTGAATGCCAAGTCAAGAGAACTAGAAATTATTACAACCTAGATATTAATGTATCTCCATCTGAAGATACTGTATGGCTAACACAAAGAGAAATTGCAACATTATTTGATAAATCAATATCAACTATTAATGAGCATATTAATAATATATTAGTAGACGAGCTAAATGAACAAGAGGTAACAAAATTCGGAAAAACCGAATTTGCTAGTAAATCTGTAAAATATTATAACTTAGATATGGTTTTATCAGTTGGATATAGAGTTAATAGTAAAAGAGGTATTGAATTTAGAAGAAATGAGTATTGTAGATTAAGCTAAGTGTCTATATAGGAAATGGAGAAAAAGTATATGAATAACAAGAAAAATGAGTATAAAATAATAAAATATATTGATGGAGAAATAGAGTTAGATGTAAGATTTTCAATAGATGATAATACAGTATGGTTATCGCAAAATGATATGGCAAATCTATTTGATACAACAAAGCAAAACATTTCTAAACATATAAATAAATTAATAAGCGAAAATGAACTATTTAGTACATCAACTGTCAACTATTGGTTTACAGTTCAAACTGATGATAGTCGTATGATAAATAGAAGAGTAAAATTCTATAGCCTAGATATAATACTAGCAGTAGGATATAGAACTAAATCAAATAGAATAAATAAATTCAATAATTGGGTTAAAGAGACATTAAATGAATTAAATAATGAATCTCAAATTCCAAAAACTTTTAATAAAGCCAATAATTATGAAGTAGTTAAATATGAAAGTGGTTCTATTTCAATAGATATAAATATATCTCCTAATGAAGATACAGTGTGGCTAACTCAAAATGATATGGCTAATTTATTTGATACAACAATACTTAATATTAGCATCCATATATCAAATATTTTTAATGATTTAGAATTAGAAAAGAATTCAGTTATTAAGAAATTCTTAACAACTGCCTCAGATGGTAAAACATATAATGTGGAGTATTATAATTTAGATATGGTTTTATCAGTTGGTTATAGAGTAAATAGTAAAAGAGGAATAGAATTTAGAAGAAATGAATATTGTAGATTAAGCTAAGTGTCGACACAGGAAATGGAGAAAAAGTATATGAATAACAAGGAAAATGAGTATAAAATAATAAAATTTATTGATGGAGAATTAGAATTAGATGTTAGATTTTCGATTGATGGCAGTACAGTGTATTTAAATCAAAGACAAATATGTGAACTTTATAATTCTTCGAAGACTAGTGTTAGCGAACACATAAAGAAAATAATTGAAACTGATGGTCTCGATGAGACACAAACTGTTCGGATTTTCCGAACACTTGCTGAGAGTGGAAGGTGTTATAAAGTAAAGTACTATAATCTAGATATCATATTAGCTGTAGGATATAGAACTAAATCAAATAGAATAAATAAATTCAATAATTGGGTTAAAGAGACATTAAATGAATTAAAAAATGAATCTCAAATTCAAAAACCTTTTAACTACGCCAATAATTACGAAATTGTTAAATTTGAAAGTGGTTCTATTTCAATAGATGTTAATGTATCTCC
>Ga0247611_10002936_pt1 | contig 26305 bp, 22 predicted proteins | sample 177DNAGHGhighgp2_FD_192422 | JGI IMG/M metagenome (GOLD analysis project Ga0247611, IMG submission 192422) | Sheep rumen microbial communities from Palmerston North, Manawatu-Wanganui, New Zealand - 1770 DNA GHGhigh gp2 | ecosystem: Host-associated > Mammals > Digestive system > Stomach > Rumen... | reverse complement strand
CCGCCAGGGGGGCCAGGACCATCCCCATGCACAAGTTCAACGGCGTGGTGGAGCACGCCCTGGCCCACATCGAGGAGGTCACCGTCCACCACCTGCCCGAGGAGCAGCAGCGCTGGTACGCCATCAAGCTCTTCGAGCGCGACGAGAAGGTGATGCAGAAGCTGAACCTGCCGGCCGAGACGGTGGCCCACATCGAAAACGACATCAAGGCCGCCGAGAAGGAGATGGACGACGACGCCGAGAGCATCATCACCAACGAGCGCTACATCTACATAGGCTCGGTCATCAAGGCCTGCTATAAGAAAAAGAGCCACGGTGAGCTGAGCACCTCGGACAAGATCGACCAGATCGTCACCAACCGCTGGCTGGCTCTGCCCATCTTCGCCCTGGTCATGTACCTTGTCTACGCCCTGTCCATGGGCAAGTCCATCGCCGACGGCGGCCTCTCCATCGGCACCTTCCTCACCGACTGGGCAAACGACGTGCTGGGCGGCGCGTGGCTGACCGATGGCTCCCGCGCCCTGCTGGAGAGCTGGGGCGTGGCCCCGTGGCTCGTGGGCCTCATCTCGGACGGCATCCTCGCCGGTGTCGGCGCGGTGCTGGGCTTCGTGCCCCAGATGCTGGTTCTCTTCCTGATGCTGTGCCTGCTGGAAGACTGCGGCTACATGGCCCGCATCGCCTTCATCATGGACCGTATCTTCCGCCGCTTCGGGCTTTCCGGCAAGAGCTTCATCCCCATGCTGGTGGGTACCGGCTGCGGCATTCCCGGCGTCATGGCCTCGCGCACCATTGAAAATGAGCGAGACCGCCGCATGACCATCATGACCACGACCTTCATCCCCTGCGGCGCGAAAATGCCCATCATCGGCCTCATTGCGGGCGCGCTCTTCAACGGCAGCACCCTCGTCGCCACCTCCGCCTACTTCATCGGCATTGCGGCCATCGTCATCTCCGGCATCATGCTCAAGAAGACGAAGATGTTCGCCGGCGACCCGGCCCCCTTCGTCATGGAGCTGCCCCCCTACCATGTCCCCGCCTGGGGCAACGTCCTGCGCGGCACCTGGGAGCGCGGCTGGTCCTTCATCAAGCGCGCCGGCTCCGTCATCGTCATCGCCTCCATCATCATCTGGTTCCTCTCCGGCTTCGGCACGGTCAACGGCAAGTTCGGCATGGTCAAGGAGCTCTATGAGGACAAGGAGCTCGTCAATGACGCCTACGTCAGCCAGGTGGCCGAGCGCATGGGCATCCCCGAGGACGAGGTCGAGCCCATGGACGACTCCATCCTGGCCCGCGTCTCCCAGCCCGTGTCCGTGATCTTCAAGCCCCTGGGCTTCGGCGACTGGAAGCCCACCACCGCCACCGTCACCGGTCTTGTGGCCAAGGAGGAGGTCGTCGGAACCTTCGGCGTCCTGTACAACTACGACGACAAGGACGGCGAGGAGGAGCTGGAGGAAAACGGCGACCAGATCTGGCCGAACGTGCGCGAGGACTTTGAGCGCTTCTCCGGCGGTCACGGCAAGCTCGCGGCCTACTCCTTCATGATCTTTAACCTCCTCTGCGCCCCCTGCTTTGCGGCCATCGGCGCCATCAAGCGCGAGATGAACAGCCGCAAGTGGACCTGGTTTGCCATCTGCTACCAGTGCGGCTTTGCCTATGTGATCTCCCTGATCGTCTGGCAGATCGGCTGCGCGATCGCAGGCAGCGTGCATGTGCTCGGCCTGATCGCGGCGATCGCCCTGCTCGCGGCCCTGTGCTGGCAGCTGTTCAAGCCCTACAAGGAGTCGCAGAAATTAACCGTAAAGTAATTCTCCCATTCTGACAGCATCCCTTTTCTTTCTCTTTGGCGGCGCCGGGACTTCCTCCTGTTTAACCCGGCGCCGCCCCTTATAAGGAGTTGATCCCATGCTGACCTGGTTATCGGCAAATCTCATCAATATCGTTCTGATCCTGGTAATCGCGCTGGTCGTCACGCTGATCGTGCGCGGCATGATCCGCGACCGCAAGAGCGGCAGGTCGGGCTGCGGCGGGAACTGCGCCGACTGCGGCGCCTGCCACGGCTGCTCTTCGTGCCGGTCATAGCTTGCCGTATTCTTTTCTCCACTTTACTTTAAACAAAAAAGGGCGCGTTGCATAATCCACTTTTCGCATAATTGTCCGTGAATACCGTAGGGGAGGGGCTTGCCTCTCCCGGCAGTGCAACACAACCATTATAAAACAATGTACGGCGAAAACGTAGCATTTTACGAAATCGCCGTACATTTTTCATAGTTCAAGTTTGTCGTGTGCGGGAGGGGCAAGCCCCTCCCCTACGCTCATAAGACTGTGTTTTCGCGAAAAACAGTTATTTTGCAACGCGCCGTTTTTGTTGCTTTTAGTCGTTGTCGATGTCGAGGTCGACCGGCTTCTTGTCGTCGGGATCGACGCCGGTGGCCTCCTCCTCGGCCTTCTTCTCCAGCTTGTTCATGAAGATCGGGGAGAGGATGCCGACGATGCACAGGGCGATCAGCACCCAGCACACAACGGAGGAGAACAGCACCGAGATATTGCCGCGCGAGGTACGCAGCGCGTTTCTGAGACCCTTCTCGCCGATGGGCCCGAGGATCAGGGCCAGGACCACGGCGGCGGTGTTGAGGTCGAGCTTTCGCATCAGATAGCCCAGCACGCCGAAGGAGAGCATCACGACGATGTCCATGATGTTCTTGTGGATGGCGTAGGAGCCCACGAAGCAGAGGACCGTCACGCAGGGGATCAGGATCGCGTCAGACAGGCGGGAGATCTGCGCAAAGCCGCGGCAGCCCAGAAGGCCGATGCCCAGCATGAAGAACTGGACGAGCACGAAGCCCGCGAAGAAGGTGTAGGTCATCGGGGCGTACTTGCCGAAGAGCTCGGGGCCGGGGGTAAGGCCCTGGATGACGAGGCCGCCCATCAGCACCGCCGTGACGGATTCGCCGGGAATACCGAGCGTCAGGGTCGGGATCAGGGAGCCGCCGGTGACGGCGTTGTTGGCCGCCTCGGAGCCCGCCACGCCCTCGATGGAGCCCTTGCCGAACTGCTCCTTGTGCTTGGAAAACTGCCGGGAGGTGTTGTAGCCCAAAAAGCACGCGATGGACGCGCCCGCGCCCGGCAGGATGCCGATGAGGTTGCCGATGATCCAGGAGCGCAGGATCGTCGGACGCAGGATCTTCCGCTCCTCGCGTGTCAGGCTCATCTTGTCGGAGAACTTGGTGGCCTGGGCGCGGGCCTTGATCTTCTTCTCGGCCAGGATGAAGACCTGGGACATGGAGAACAGACCGATCAGCGCGCAGGTGGTGTTGATGCCCTCGGCAAAGTAGGAGCTCGGCATGAAGCGCTTGACGCCGGTGATGGGGTCAAGGCCGATGGTGGACAGCAGCAGACCCAGCGCGCCGGACATGAGGCCCTTGATCATGGACTTGGACGACACGCCCGCGATGATGGTCAGGCCGAAGATGGAAAGCCAGAAGTACTCCGCCGACATGAACTTGAGCGTCAGCTTTGCCAGCAGCGGGGAGAAGAAGTACAGGGACACGCAGCTGAGAAGGCCGCCCCAGAAGGAGGCGTAGCAGGCGGTGAAAAGCGCCTTGCCCGCCTTGCCCTTGAGGGTCATCTGGTAGCCCTCGATGGCGGTGGCCGCCGAGGCCGGGGTGCCGGGGGTGTGGATCAGGATGGCGGAGATGGAGCCGCCGAAGATGGCGCCGCAGTAGATGGCGCCGAGGACGATGAGGCCGGTCTCGGGCTTCATGGTGAAGGTCATGGGCAGCATGAGCGCAACGCCCATCGCGGCCGAGAGACCCGGCATGCAGCCGATGATGATGCCCATGGCCACGCCGCCCGCCATCATCAGAAGGTTAATGGGGGTCAGGGCATTGAGAAAGCCCGCGCCCATCAGAGATAAGGTATCAAGCATTTTTCAAGCCCTCCTTTACTTGCCGAGCGCCTTCATCACGGTGCCCACCGGCAGCTTCACGCCCAGGAACTTCTGGAACGCAAAGTAGATGAGACCCACGATGACGACCACGGTGATCGCGGTGTAAAGCGGCGGAACCTTCAGGAACAGGAGCACCGCCACCATGAACACCACGGTGGAAATATAGAAGCCGAAGAAATGGATGCCCACCAGATACAAAATGGTGGCCGCCAGGCAGAAGAAGAACTGCCTGGGCTGGAAGCCCGCGAACACCTCGTCAACACCGCTCTCCACGCCGTACTTTTTGGCGTTGACCAGCATCTGCACAAGGTACAGGGTGGTCAGACCGAACAGCAGGATGATGGTGAAGCGCGGATAGGTCTGGCTCGAAGCCTTGAGCTTCGTCATATGGTAATAGAAAAAGCCACAGACGGCGTACATGAACAGTACCACGCCTATGTCCGTCTTCTTCATTTTCAAGGGACAATCCCTCCTTTATAGCTCTCTCTTCTCACTGTAGGGGCCGACGCTTATCACGCGGCCCGGCAGCTAAAACGGAAATTATACATCAATCCCCGGCGAAACCGTGTCAGTGTTTGCGTTTTCGCCGGGGATTTTTCACTGCGTCAATATGTATCGTGCGGGCCGCGTGATAAGCGTCGGCCCCTACGATATTCTCTCCAGGAATCAGCTTAGTAATCGTACCAGAAGCCCTCGGCGAGGCTTTCGGCGAAGGTCTGCTGCTGCTTGATAAGCTCACCGGTCGCGGCGGCATCCTTGAAATCGGTGGCCATGCCGGCCTGCTCGGCAGCGGCGATGTAGTCGGGATCTTCCATGGCGGCCTTGAAGGCGGCCTCATAGAACTTGACCACGTCCTCGCTCACACCGGCGGGAGCCACGATGCAGCGGGAGGAACCCAGCCAATCGGGGTAGTAGCCCAGCTCACCGAGGGTGGGAACGTCGGGCAGCTCGGGCAGGCGCTCGGTATTGAACACGCCGAGGATCTTGTATTCGCTCTCCTGGCCGGCGATGTCGGCGAGCTTGACGACCGCGAAGTCGGCCTCAGCGCCGCGCAGGCTGAGGAGCTGGTCGGCGGTGCCGCCCTGGGGGATGTCGATGTACATGAACTCGGCGGAGTTGGCAAACGCCTGCGCGCCGATGTGGTTGGAGGCCTGCGGGCCGTTGGTGGAGGCCTTCAGCTCGTCCTTGCCGCCCTGGTTGGCCTTGCCGTACTCAACCAGCGCCTTGAGATCGGGGAAACGGTCATCGTCTGCACGTACGACAACAATGGAGGTTTCGGTCACGTGGTTGCAGATGGGGGCGAAGCTGTCAACGGTGTAGGTGCCCATCTCGTTGACGATGGAGCTGGAGAAGTTGGGGAGGTTGATGAAGCCGATGGTCTGGCCGTCCTTGTCGGCGTCAGCGAGCTGGGACCAGCCGATGGAGCCGGAGCCGCCCTCGACGTTCTCGATGACGATGGTCTGGCCGACGTACTTCTCGGCGTACTTGGCGAGGATACGGGCGGTGTTGTCGGTGCCGGAGCCTGCCTTGTAGGACACGATCATGCTCACGGGGCCGGTGGGCGCAAAGTCCGCGTATGCGGAGGCCGTCAGCGCAAAGATCATGCACAGGACGAGCGCGAGGGCAAAGATTTTTTTCATGGGTCTTCCTCCTTTTCATGATTCCGGACGCATCATGATGCGCCCGCTTTCCGTTACGGAGTTTCTCTCTGTCTCCGATTTACAGGTTTTACTATACCATGATTGTTCAAACATTACAAGCGTTATTTCTAAAAGTGTAATAAGAAAGTAGCAGTATTTTTGGCAGTATTGCATAATTCCAGAAGAAATTTTTGTTAAGTTTCCCTATTTTGCCTGATGCCGCAGCAAAAGAAAAAGGACCTCTTCGGTCAAAAGATCGGAGGGGTCCTGCGACGTATTACTTTTTCGGCGGCTTGTCACCCTTTCCGTGTCCGCTGTCGGGCGGTGTCGGCATATCGTGCGGGCGTGCCGGGGCGCTGCCGGATGCGCCGCTGACAGGGCTGCCTTCAGAGGCTGTGCCTTCGGTGTACATCTCGCTGTCGACGGTGAGGGTGAAGCCGTTCAAGTCGATGCTGTCCGCGTCGCACTTGAGGCTCTTGACATGCGAGTCCCCGGTCAGGACCCATCTGGCCCCGTCTGTGAGCTCCACATACACCTCGCCCTCGTCATCGGGATTGACAGCGCCTGTGAGCACGCTTCCGTCCCAGAGGTGCAGGTTCAGTGTGGAAATGCTGTCCACGAGCAGATCTCCGTCCAAAGTCTGAGCCGCGGTATAGAGCTCGACGTGCCCGCCGTTTGCCCCTTCCCTGCCCCAGCCCGCGGCGGCTGCGCGGAGGAAGACGCCGTCGGGATCGTCGTTGACGATCCGGGCAGCGGTGAGCTGGATGACGGCGCGGGTGTTGTTGACAAAGAAGATGTCGCCGTTTAAGTTCGTGATGCTGCCGCCGCGCATGGTGAAGGAGACCTCCCCCTCATCCGCGTCGCCGGACATGGACTGGTAGAGCATGACCGCCTGATACCAGGGGGACTTGCCGCTGTTCTTCTGCGTGTTGGCGGCGGTGAGCGCGACGTTTTCGAGCGTCACGCTGTTCTTTCCCTCCACGACGACGCCCTGGGAGGCCGTGGTGCTGAGCTCGGCATCGGTGACGGTAATATCTGCGGTGGAGTAAACGGCAGGCGAGCCGACCCCGGCGGTGTCATAGGTGCCGCCCGTGACGTTTACCGTGCCGCCGCCCCGGTCGGAGCGGATGGCGGCGGAGGATCTGCCCGTCGTGTGGACCACCACATTGTCCGCGTTCATGGTGGCGCCCCCCGTGGTCATGAGGCCGCCGGAGCAGTCACCGCCGGTCACGATGGTGGAGTCGGCAATGCTCACGACGGTATCCTCGCCGCAGCTGAAAACGGCGTTTGCGTGCTTGCCGTCGGTCGTGACCGAGACCTCGCGCAGCGTAAGCGCCGCTCCGTTTTCGGCAAGGACGGCGGCGTTTTCGCCGTAGAAGTCCGCCTCGTCCCCCTCGACGCTGCCCGTCTTGGTGACGGTAATATTGGAATAAAAGGCCGTCTCCCCGTCAGCCGTGATGGCGTGGCCGCCGACGGTATTGTCAGCGAAGCTTTCGCCAGCGGTGGGTGCGGGACTGTAAAGCGCCGGTACAGGCGACAGATCCGACGCCTGGGCGGCGGTGCAGCCGGTGAGCCCCCGGTCTGCCAGCAGTAAAAGCGCCGCGACGAGCGCGCATGATTTCATATTGAGCCTCATAAGGTGATCCCTCCTTCTCGGGATTTTAACGATCATAAGCCTTGACGCTGCACGCTTTCTGAATGTTCCCGGCATTCACACAATGTTTACAAGTTTTGGCGAAACCGGCATTTGCACGGTAAAATGGATTTAACTGTCTCTGTCAGAGAAATATGTCTTTCCCGTTATTCTGCGGAACACCTGTCGAAATTTGGCGCGCATACTTGTAGACGGTGAAAAAATGTGATAAAATAAATGTGGATTAGTGCGCCCTTTTACGGACATCGGGCGCAGTATCCGAACCGGATACAGCTTTGATCCAACCGCAAGGGGGATATCATGAAAACACGCTTCAACCGGGCAGGGATCCTTTTCCTTCTGCTGGCGCTGTTTTATGCGCTGCTGCCCGCGGCATGGGCCGAGGAATGGGACATGCCCGCGCTGACGGAAGAGACCGCTGCAGCGGATGATTATACCGATTATATTGTGCTTGAGGAAGAGGTCCCCGTATACGAAGACCTGATCCTCGAGGAAGCGGTCACGCCGCTTGAGGAGGAGCTGCTGCCGGAGGAGGCCCCCGCCGCCAAGCCGCAGTCCTCCGCCGGGAAGCCGCAGCCCTCTGCCGGAAAGCCCGGCGCCGCGCCCCTGCTGCAAGCCGCATCCGGCGAGGGCTCCGTCGTCCTTGACATGCACGAGCTGGACACGGGCGTGTACTTCTATGCCGAGTTCAACGGGGCCGGGTCCGTGGACTTTCGTCTGCTGCTGCCGGAAAACGCCCGCGGGGGCGAATATACGGTCCTGGCCGAGGACGGGCAGGGCGGCTCCGCTGTCACGGAAAACGCGCCGGGCCAGCGCGTCATCGACGTCTTCACCTGTGTCCGGCCGGACCAGCTTTTCTATGATATGGCGCTCACGCTCCGCCACGGCGAACAGGAGCGCCGCATCACCGTCCGGGATTACCTCGAGAAGTGCTGCGGCGCGGGGATGCCCGTACCTGCTAAAACCGCGTACTGTGCAGGCGCGATCAGCGGCGTGTCCGACTGGCACGCGGGGCTCGTGTTTGACGGCGGCGACACCTCCATCCTGCTCTGCTTCCGGGCAGAGGACCCATCCGGACTGCGCTTTGTCTGCCCCTACCATGACGTCACGGGCATAAAGCAGGAAAACACCGGGCTTTGGTCCGTTCGGGTGAAAGGGGTCACGGCCGCCGAGCTGCCCGCCGATCTCGTCGTCACCGTCATGAAAGGCGAAGAGCTGGCGCTGCTGTCCTACTCGCCTCTCTGCTATGCCGCCGCGCACTGGAATGAGGGCAGCTCCTTCATTCTGCTCTGCAGGGCGCTGACCGCCGTTTTGGCACAATAAGCTTTCGTTTTCCGCGCGTTCGACGCGCGCATATGAGGAACCGCTATGGATGATCGCAAACGAATACGCGGCGCGGTAAGGATAACGGCGCTGGTACTTCTGCTGATGAGCCTGCTGCTGGGAGGCTGCGCACGCAAAAAGCCGGCGCCCACGCCCACGCCCGCAGCAACACCCGTCCCGACCGCCGCAAGTACGCCGAAGCCCGCACGGACGCCGGCGCCCACGCCGGCACCCACGCCTGTCCCGACACCGCGTCCCACGCCGAAACCCACACCTGTCCCGACGCCGAAGCCTACGCCCGTCCCGACCCCGGCCCCCACGCCGTCGCCGAGCCCGTCTCCGTCGCCGCTGCCGACCATGACGCCCAGGCCCTCCATCCGGCCCACGAGCGTCCCGACCAGCAGGCCGACCGCCTCCCCGTACCCCACAAGCACTCCGGCTCCTGTCGAGGACGACACGACGCTGTGGGACATCTGGCTTTTCTACAAAGATATGTTCAAGTGGCTCGATCCGCTGTGGCCGATTTATACGCCGACCCCTGCGCCGTCGCCGACGCCCACGCCGCTGCCGACGATGCTGCCCGACACGCAGGCTTTTGTCAATGTCGAGGGCTTCCCCTATCCGGATCCGCCCCTTGACCCGGGCTTCATACTCCCGCCGCTTCCGGCAGAAGAATGGTAATCCCGGAGGATCTCCTTTTCCGCGAGATCCTCCGGGATTTGCTGCGTGGGCATATGGCTCCGCCTTGCGCTTTTGAAGAGGACGTGATACAATACGGGAACAATATACCCGCCTTCTGCCTGACCGCCGGCGCCTACGCCGCCTCATGCCCCTCAGCCGGGTAAGCAGCCGGCTGCACGCGCGCGAGAAAGCGAGCCGACACATCTTTGACTGTTTTCTTGCATAGCATAGGAAAAGAGTGATTTTATGAAAATCCCCGACAAACGCTGCTGGGCCGAGGTAAGCCCGGAAAACCTGCTGCACAACTATCGCGTCCTGCGCGCATCGCTGCCCGCGGGCTGCCGCTTTCTGGGCGTGGTGAAGGCCGACGCCTACGGCCACGGCGCATTGGAGACGGCGCGGCTGCTGGAAAAGGCGGGCGCGGACTATCTCGCGGTGGCCTGCCTCGACGAGGCGCTGGAGCTGCGCGCGGGCGGCGTCACCATGCCGGTCCTGATCCTGGGCCATACCGAGGCCCGGTATACGGAGCTGCTGATAAAAAACAACATCACGCAGGCCGTCACAGGCCTGAAGGAGGCGGAGGCTTTTTCCACCGCGGCGCAGAGCTTCGGCGGCACGCTGCGGGTACACATGGCCGCGGACACCGGCATGTCCCGTCTCGGCTTTCTCTGCACGGGCTCGGAGCTTGACCGGGGCGCAGCGGAGCTTGCCCGCGCCTGCAAACTTCCCGGCCTTGACGCCGAGGGAATCTTCACGCACTTTGCCGTCTCCGACGAGCCGGGCGAGGCAAACGAACGCTATACCCGCGAGCAGTTTCGCCTTTTCACCGAGGCGATCGGGAAGGTCGAAGCCGCGGGCTTCCGCTTCCGGCTCCGCCATTGCGCCAATTCCGGGGCGGTGCTGCACTACCTGCCGGAGATGGCGCTGGACATGGTGCGCCCCGGCCTGCTGCTCTACGGCTACGGGGACGACGCGGGCAGGCTTGGCCTGCGCCCCTGCATGCGCCTCAATACCCGGGTCCTCACGGTCAAGACCTACGCTCCCGGCACCACCGTCAGCTATGGGCGGCGCTATACCGCAGCACGCGAAACACGCATGGGCGTACTCGGCATCGGCTATGCCGACGGCCTGCCGCGCCTGTGCTCCAACCACTTCTCCGCCGCCTTCCCCGGCGGTCCGGCGCCCCAGTGCGGCAGCATCTGCATGGACATGTGCATGGTCGATCTCACCGATCTGCCCGATGTGCAGCCCGGCGATGAGGCAGAGATCTTCGGTCCCGGCGCCGACCTGAATGTCCTCTCCCGCGCGGCGCAGACCATCCCCTATGAGCTTCTTTGCAGCGTTTCCAAGCGCGTGCCGCGGGTTTGGAAAGATTTTCAATAACGCTCCCCCGCCGGATAAGCGGAAGAACCGACAGGCTTCTGCCGGGGGATCGTCTATTAAAGCTTGAAAGGAACATTTTCCCGCATGAAAATTGTTGTATTGGGCGGCGGTGTCAGCACCGAGCGCCATGTCTCCCTGGTCACGGGTACTGCGGTATGCAAGGCACTGCGTTCTCTCGGCCACAAGGCCGTTTTTGTGGACCTGTACATGGGCCTGGAGAACTATGACGGCGAGCTTGCCGACGCCTTTGACGCGCCCGACGGCTTTGTCGGCCAGGTCGCCATCGGCAAGACCGCACCGGACCTTGAGGCAGTGAAGGCTTCGCGCAAAATGCAGGGCCCCAGCCGTATCGGCAAAAACGTGCTGGAGCTGTGCAGACTCTCTGACTGCGTCTTCCTCGGCCTGCACGGGGCCGACGGCGAGGACGGCAAGATCCAGGCGGCGCTTGACCTGCTGGGTGTCCCCTACACCGGCTCCGGTCCCCTTGCCAGCGCCATGGCCATGGACAAGGCGGTGGCTAAGCGCATCATGGAAAGTGTCGGGGTTTTGACCCCCCGGTGGCGGGAGCTGCGCTATACCGAGGCGGATATCCCGCGCCTTCTCGAGGAACTGCCCGTACCCTGTACGGTAAAGGTGGTAAACGGCGGTTCATCCATCGGCGTTGCCTTGCCGGACACCCGCGAGGAGCTGGAAGCAGCTCTGCATGAGCTCTGTGCCTTCCGCACCCGCATCATTGTCGAGGAAAAAATCAGGGGCAGGGAGATCACCCAGCCCATCATAAATGACCACTACACCCCAGCCATCGAGATCGTCCCGCCCGAGGGAACCTATTTTGACTACGTCGCCAAGTACCAGAGCGGGGCCGAGGGCGCGCGGGAGATTTGCCCGGCCCCTATTACGGAGGCTGAGCAGAAGGCCATCGGCGAGGCCGCGCTGAAATTTCACAAGGCGCTGGGTCTCTCGGTCTATTCCCGGGTGGACTTCATCCTTGACGGCGAGGGCCGCCCCTGGTGCCTTGAGGTCAACACCCTGCCCGGCATGACGCCCGCCTCCCTCATCCCCAAGGCTGCCGCGGCGGAGGGCATGAGCTATGCCGAGCTCTGTGAACAGATCTTGCTGCTGTCCCTTGAGCAGCGCAAAAAGGAAGCCTGATACCCATGAAAAAGATCGTTGTCTTCGGCGGCGGCACGGGCCTGAGCCTGCTGCTGTCGGGCCTGAAGCTCTTCCCGGTGGATGTGACCACCGTCATCGCCGTCAGTGACAACGGCAGCAGCACCGGCGTTTTGAAAAAGGAACTGGATATCCCCGCGGTGGGCGATGTGGGCAAGGTGCTCATCTCCATGGCAAATGTGGACGAGGACTTTACAAGGCTGCTGCGCTACCGCTTTTCCAAGGACGGGAGCCTGCACAACCATCCGGTGCGAAACATTATGCTTGCCGCCCTCATCGACCTCAAGGGCAGCCTCACCGAGGCCACGCGCTACATGTGCTCTCTCCTCAACGTGAAGGGGACGGTGCTCCCGCTCACCGAGGAAAAGGTGGAGCTGGTGGGGGAAAACGCCCATCATGAGCGGGAATTTTTCGGTCAGGTGGAGGTAAGCCACAATATCCGTCACATCACGCGCCTGAACTACGATCACAATGTGCACGTCAGCCAGGAGGTGGTCTCCCACATTCTGGACTGCGATCTCATCGTCTTCAGCCCCGGCAGCCTCTACACCAGTATCCTCCCCCACCTGATTGCCGACGAGGTGGTGGATGCCCTGAGCCGCAGCAAGGCGCCGATCATGTACGTGTGCAATCTGGTCACCCAGCCGGGCGAGACGGACCGCTACAATGTGAGCGACCATCTGAAGGTGCTCAATCAGTATCTCGCCCCGCGCAGGGTAGACATCGTGCTGGCCAACAACGGTGAAATCTCGCCCGAGGTCGTGGATGTCTATCTGACGCAGGAGAACAAAACGGTGGTCGATCTCGACCGTGAGACTGTGACCGCTCTCGGCGCGCGCATCATCGAGGACGACATGGTCTGCCTCGACGGCACCAGCGTCCGCCACGACGCTATGAAAACCGCATTTTTCATTTTCTCCTATCTGATGGGGAAATAAAAAACCGGGCAGGAGGGGCTGAATAAGCCCCGACCTCACCACCGTGCGTATCGTTCGGTACACGGCGGTTCAATCACATAAGCGCAGAGACTCGTACCGGTCAAGGATACTGCAATATCCGACCTGTGCGAGTCTTTTGCCGGATATGGCCTCATTTACGCAAGCGTGTTTGGCACGTCTCCAGTATGCTTGAAGATACCGCAAACGATTCCGTGCGGCAATTGGGCTTTGACTTGTTCGGCAGTCTCTCCCTCGTATGCGGCCTTATATGATTTCTGCTCGTCGGGACTGAGCTTAGCCGCCGCCCTCCTTCAGATTCCGCCTCACGACGGACACCCTTGGCTGTGGCCCTCCCGCTGCCGGGCCGTCCCGGAGCTTCACCCTTTAGCGCTCGCAGGGCGCACCAAACCCCGGTGAATCGCAAACGCGAATCACCGGGGTTCTTTTTATTGGGGTCTCATGAATTATTCGTAGTCCACCACGTTCGCCCAGCGCAGGAGGAAGTCGCGCTCCTCCAGCTTGCCCTTGACGGACTGGGAAGCGGCCACAATGGGCATCCACTTCTGCACGTAGCTCTTCTCGATGTTGCTGCCCTCGCAGAACATGTCGAGATACTTTTCGGCAAGGTCGGCCTCGCCGCGCAGATGGAAGGTCAGGAAGCTGCGCGCCGCGTCTGCGGAGGCGTTGCCCTGGGTGGCATGGGCCCAGTCGATGACGTAGAGCTTGTTATCCGGGGTAAGGATGATGTTCGAGGGGCAGAGATCGCCGTGGCAGAGCTTGTCATGGTTCGGCAGGCCCTCGAGGCGGATCAGCAGCTCATAGCGGGTCACGGGGTCGAGATCGGCGGTGAGGATCTTGCGGTTCATCTTGTCCTTGAGACGGGAGAGCAGCGGGCTCTTCTTGGTGTGGATGAGCAACTGGGTATTCACCATCATTTCCAGATACTTGTCGGTATCGGCGGGGTTGTCGCGCATGAGGTGGGACAGGGTCTCGCCCTCGATATACTCGGAGACGATGGCCCACTTGCCGTCGACGGTGGTGACCTCGAGGATCTTCGGCACGTTCAGACCGCAGTCCTCCACACGGGCCTGGTTGAGGGCCTCGTTGAGGATATCGGCCTTGGCAAAGCTGCTGTTGAAAACCTTGACGCACTTGTCCCCATCGCGGTAGATGGTTTTATTTTTGCGTTCGGCGATGACGTTGTCAAAATTCATGCTTATTCTCTCCCTTCCAGCTGTTTGGCATCGGGCTTGGCCGTCTCTTCAAAGGTCTTGCCGTAGTATGCGTCCAGGTACATCTGCTTGATCTCGCGCATGAGCGGATAACGCGGATTTGCGCCGGTGCACTGATCGTCGAAGGCTTGCTCCACCATCTCGTCGAGGGTAGCGAGGAAGGCCTGCTCGTCGGGCACGTAGTCGCGGATGGTGGGCTTGATGCCGATGGCCGCCTTGAGCTCGTCGATCTTCCGGATCAGGGCCGCAAACTTCTCCTCGTCGGTAGCGCCGCCGCAGCCGAGGTAGTCTGCCACCATGGCATAGCGTGCGAGGGTGTGCGGGTGATCGTACTGGGGGAAGGTGCCCATCTTGGTGGGGGCTTCCGCGGCGTTGAAGCGCAGGACCTCGTCCATCATGAGTGCGTTTGCCAGGCCGTGGGCCACATGGTGGAAGGCGCCCAGCTTGTGGGCCATGGAGTGCATCACGCCGAGGAAGGCGTTGGCGAAGGCCATGCCGGCCATGGTGGCAGCGTTGGCGACCTTCTCGCGGGCCTGTACGTTATTGCCGTCCTCGTAGGCAACAGGCAGCCAGGTGAAGAGGTTCTTGAGCGCCTGCAGAGCAAGGCCGTCGGTGTAATCCGTTGCCATGACGGAGGCGATGGCCTCGAGGGCGTGGGACACCGCGTCGATGCCGGAGGAGGCAGTCAGGCCCTTGGGGGCGGTCATGTGGTAGTCCACGTCCACGATCGCCATGTTGGGCATGAGCTCGTAGTCGGCAAGCGGGTACTTGATGCCGGACTTCTCGTCGGTGATGACAGCGAAGGGAGTCGCCTCGCTGCCCGTACCGGCGGAGGTGGGGATGCAGATGAAATAGGCCTTCTCTCCCATCTTCGGGAACTTGTAGATGCGCTTGCGGATATCGGAGAAGCGCATGGCCATGTCGGCAAAGTCGGCCTCGGGGTGCTCGTAGAGGACCCACATGATCTTGGCAGCGTCCATGGGAGAACCACCGCCGAGCGCGATGATGACATCGGGCTTGAAAGTCTCCATGCGCTTGGCGCCCTCTCTCGCGCAGGCGAGGGTCGGGTCGTTGGGGACATCAAAGAAGCAGGTATGCTCGATACCCAGCTCCTCGAGCTTCTTGAAGATGGGGTCGGCCGCGCCGGTCTTGTGCAGGTGCGGGCCGGTGACGACGAAGGCGCGTTTTTTGCCCATCTCGCCCAGCTCGTTGAGAGCAACCGGCAGGCAGCCCTTCTTGATATAGATCTTTTCCGGCGCACGGAACCAGAGCATGTTTTCCCTTCTTTCCACCACAGTCTTGATGTTCAGCAGATGCTTGACGCCCACATTCTCGGAGACGGAGTTGCCGCCCCAGGAGCCGCAGCCCAGGGTGAGCGACGGGGTGAGGGCGAAGTTATACAGGTCGCCGATGCCGCCGTGGGAGGACGGGGTGTTGACCACGATGCGGCAGGTCTTCATGCGGGCCTGGAACTTCTCGAGCTTCGCCTGCTCGGTGGCGGTGTTGAGGTAGATGGAGGAGGTATGGCCCAGGCCGCCGCCCTTGACTAGGGCGTCCGCCTTTTCGACGGCGTCGTCAAAGTCCTTGGCGTGGTACATGGCGAGCACCGGGGAGAGCTTTTCGTGGGCAAATTCCTCGCTCTTGTCGGTGGATTCCACCTCGCCGATGAGGATCTTGGTGCCCTCAGGGACCTCGACGCCCGCGAGAGCGGCGATCTTCGCGGCGGGCTGGCCGACGATGCCGGCGTTGACGGAGCCGTTGATGATGACGGTCTTGCGGACCTTCTCAAGCTCCTCGCCGTAGAGGAAGTAGCAGCCGCGTCTGGCAAACTCCTCGCGCACCTGCTTGTAGACCTTGTCCAGCACGATGACCGACTGCTCGGAGGCGCAGATCATGCCGTTGTCGAAGGTCTTGGAGTGGATGACGGAGTTGACCGCCAGGAGGATGTCGGCGGTGTCGTCGATAATGGCGGGGGTATTGCCCGCGCCGACGCCGAGGGCCGGGGTGCCGGAGGAGTAGGCGGCGTTGACCATACTGGGGCCGCCGGTGGCGAGTATGATGTCCGATTCCTTCATCAGAAGTCTCGTCATCTCACGCGACGGGGCGCTGATCCAGCCGATGATGTCCGCGGGCGCGCCAGCGGCGACAGCGGCCTCCAGCACGACCTTGGCAGCCTCGACAGTGCTGCTCTTGGCGCGGTGGTGGGGGCTGATGATGATGCCGTTGCGGGTCTTGAGGGCCAGCAGTGTTTTAAAGATGGCGGTGGAGGTGGGGTTCGTGGTCGGAATGATGGCGCACACGAGACCCAGAGGCTCGGCGATCTTCTTCATGCCGTAGGCCTTGTCCTCTTCGATGACGCCGCAGGTTTTGGTGTTGCGGTAGGCGTTGTAGATATACTCGGAGGCGAAGTGGTTCTTGATAACCTTGTCCTCCACGATGCCCATGCCGGTCTCGGCGACGGCAGCCTTGGCAAGCGGAATGCGGGCCTTGTTGGCGGCGGTCGCGGCGGCGAGGAAGATCGCGTCCACCTGCTCCTGGGTATAGGAGGCGTAGATAGCCTGCGCGGCTTTTACGCGCGCGATCTCTTCCTCCAGCGCTTCGATGGTATCAATGACAGGGTATTCTCTGCTCAAATTCAGTCAACTCCCTTTCTTAGGATCGTCAAAATATTAACACGAATTTTCCGTTCTAGCAATTGACATTGTAGCCGAAAATTGCTGTTTTCATATTGGCTCTGGGGGTGAAAAACCGTCGTTTTCACAAGGACAGTTTTTACGCTTTCAGCGCGGGTTTTGGGGGTCAGAGCTCTTATGCATCCCGGCGAAAAAAAGAACGCGGCCAGGCCGCAAATCCGGTCTGACCGTGTATACTGTTCAGCTCTCCATCTGCTTGCCGAGAAAGGCCGACACCGTCTGGGCAAGCTTGCACTCGATCTCTCCGGCGGGTCCCGCGTCCCGCGGGGCCACGAACAGCACCGCGCCCATCACGTCCCCCTCCGAGATCACCGGCGCGGCCACCGAGACGACGAATTTGTCGTCCGCCTCGCTCACGCTCACGCCGCTGCCGCCCGCGTGGCGGTAGAGCGCCCGCTCCTCCATGAGCTCGCTCAGGCGCTGGCTGATGGGCTTGTCCAGCAGCTCGCGCCGCCCGCCGCCCGCAATGGCGATCACCGTGTCCCGGTCGCACACGGCGGCGATGGCGTCGGTGGAGCGGCGCAGGCTGTCGCAAAACTGCCCCGCGAAATCCCCCAGCTCCCCGATGGGCGAATACTTCTTGAAAATCAGCTCCCCGTCCTTATCCGTGAAAATCTCCAGCGGGTCACCGTCACAGATAACATTGGCACGAAAAACCTTGTCCGGGCGCTTCTCTGCGCTCTGGACTATTGTGACATTTAAGCTATCTTTCGTGCCAGAATTAAAATTTTCGCTGGATTCCTCCAACTTTTCTTCTGTATTTGCTTCCTCCGGGTCTTCGGGCAGCATTCCGCAGCGCAGGATGCTGTCAATATCGGCCTTGAGCTTGACCTGCACATGGTCTTCATAGACATAGATCTTGTCGATGATCAGGTGCAGATCCTTCGGGTCGAGCTTGTCCTTCTCCAAAATCTCGTCAAAGACCTCAATGGCGGTCTTGGCCGCACGGTTGACGCGGATGATCGTGTTCTCCCGGTCCTTGGTCATCTCGATCTGCTTGCTCAGAGAGGAAATGCGGTTTTCGATATCCGCCTCCATCTCGTCGTAGGTCTCGTTGATGATGGCCTCGTTTTGGGGCCGCTTCGTCAGGTCGCGTATCCGCTGCCGCTTGGCGATCCGCAGCTCCTCCTGAAGCTCTTCGAGGACTTCTTCCATGTTGTCCGCTGCGATCTCTTTTTCCTCCAGGTCCTTGTCCTGCTTCTGGATATCGGCCTGGAGTTTTTCGATCATCTGCGCCGAGGTCTCCCGGACTTTTCGCAGGTAGTCCTTCACCACTTCATCCAGCGTGTCCACGCGGATGTAATGGCTGGTGCAGCCTTTCAGACCACGGCGGTGGTAGGTGCCGCATCGGTAGGCGTCCCGAAGGTCAGCCCGGCTCATGGAGAACATGGGACTGCCGCAGTCCCCGCACACGAGAAAACCGGTATAGGTGTTCTCGTATTTTTTTACGCCACGGTAGGTTTCCTTTGTGCGGGACCGCCGCAATTCCTGGGCGATCCGGAAATCCCGGTAAGAAATGATTGCCTGGTGATGGTTCTCGATGACGATCTGCTCGCCCTCGTCCTTCTTCACATCCTTGCCATTGATCTTCTGGCGGGTGTATTTGCTCTGGCGCAGTGTGCCGATGTAAAAATCATTTTCAAGTATGCCCTGCACGGACACGATGGCCCATTCCGCCTTGACCGGACGCTTGTATTCCTTGCCCTCGGCCTCCTTGCGTTCCCGCTCGGACATGCGGGGCGTGGGGATACCTTCGTCTGTCAGGTAATTGGCAATGCGCTTATAGCCCCAGCCGTCGATGTACAGCTCAAAGATTTTGCGCACGATCTCGGCTTCGGTCGGGATGATCTCAAACTCCTGCCGGGCGTTGACCTTGTATCCGTAGGGCGCGGCGCAGATCCATTTGCCGTCCTTCTGGCGGCGGCTCACCACGGCGCGGACTTTTTTCGAGGTGTCGGTGACCGGCATCTCGTTCATCAGAAAACGCAGCTGGATGTTCAGCCACTGGTCGTCGTTGGGAAAGTCGATCCCGTCCCCGATGGAGATGATGCGCACCCCGGCATCGCGCAGATCCTCCAACTCTCCCAGCCCCTTGCTGTTGCGGCGGGAGAATCGGGAGAAATCCTTGACCACCAGGATATCGTATGTGTGATTGAGCAGCCCCTTGCGAAGTTTCTGATAACCCTCGCGCTGCTCAAAGGTGTACCCGGAGCGGTCGCGGTCTTCAAAGAAAGTCAGGCTGCTGCCGGGAAATTTTTCTTTGACAAAATCCTCAATGATCGCCTTCTGGTTCTCAATCGAGGTGTTGTCCCTGTCCAGTTCTTCATCTACGGAGATTCGGCAGTAACCGGCAATGTCAAAGGTTTCTATCACAAATTGTTCCTCCTTTTAACCTTTATTTACTGATAGTATTGTATCATAACTTTTCAGGATTGCAAGAGGTTTTTGATATTAAATAAATTGTCACATTAGCCAACAGGCGGAAATGAAAGAAAACTAACAGTAAGCAAAACTGATCTGGTATTTGAGCTTCATCCATGATATAATAAAGACGTTATCGAATGCGTCAAAAACTTGAAGATCAAAAGGAGGTGCTCTTATGCACAATCTCATTCAGCAGGATAATGAGTACCATGCGTTCGAGCTTCTCTCACTTTTTGATGAACAGTTCACTTTTAATACTTTTTCGGAGTCAATTCAGGTTGCAGAGCATGAAGCTGACTGTGTTCTAGCCAAGGCGAAGTCGGCCGTCGAGAAAGCTATAAAAAAAGAAGACGATTATAAACTAGTTGTAGAGCTGGACGACGATACTAAGAACAAACTGAAGACGGGAGAAGTAGAACTTGTCATGGAAAACGGGAAGGTATTTGCCCAGCTCCGTGATGAGAAGAAAAAATATGGGAAAAAGCTTTCCATAACAGAAGAACTCGCCGACGAAGGTATTACATCAGATGCGCTTCAATCAGCAATTCAGATAGAAGCTATAAAACAACAACTGGAAACTATCGTTGAGCGCATGAAAGTTATAGAAGAACACCTTATAGATGTAATTCACGGCCAAAGGAATGACCGAATTGGTCTTTTTTATAGTGGCTTAAGTTTGTATGCGGAAGCGTGTTCTGTTGGGGATGAATTCCTCAAGAAGCAGTTGGTGGCACAGTCGTTAAGATCAATAAGTGACGCCAATTCCCAAATGATCCAGGAAATCAGACAGTGCGTGGCATATCTGGTAAATGAACAGTATAAGTCATCAAAGCAAAAGCTTCAGAGAATAGAAGAGCACTTGAGCACTATTCGCCAATGCTACGATATAGTATTCAGAGCCGCTCTCCTAAAGGCGTGGATCTATCAGCAAAACGGTGAAATCGGAGCAATGGTTACTGCGATAGGCGAATATGGGCGTTTCATTGAAAAGCTCGTCGTTCCGTATGCTGGTAAATTAAGCGAACTAGATAGTTCGGACCGATTCATTAAACAAGGTACTTGGGGACAGATTGCAAATACGCTATCGAGTTGTCAAGAAATGAAGAAAGCGCTCGGTAACCCACCGTCATATTGCTTTATGTTGGAGGAAATGCATAATGGCTAAAGACAACAGAAAAAAAGGATGCCCCAATTTAGATTGTTCATATAACAAGGATAAAAATTTTCAAAAAGCCGATGTAAACTATTGCCCAAAGTGCGGCACTCCTCTTGTGTTTGTTTGCGCGAAGTGTTTTTGTGAAATTGAAGACAGAGGACCTGAACATAAGATTTGCGCCCACTGCGAAGCAAAAGCCGATCAAAATGTGGACCGGATCAAAGATGGGCTTAAGAAAGCCGGGCAAATTGCTGGCTCGGCTGCTTTGGCGATAAGTAGTGCAGTGGCTGCAAATGCTCTTCCTCAGGTTAAGAAGATCGTTGTTGACAAAGGAGCAAAAATCGCTGTAGACGTTGTGAAGCACATTGTGAAATAGACATTTATATCTATTATATCGAAGAAGACCTCATACCTTTTGCTTCGGTACGAGGTCTTCTTTTATCTTGTCTTTATAACATTGAGTTAAGCGGAGCATCCTCGTTTTTATAGCGCCATTTCCCGCTTGGCCGCCCGCTGTTTTTGCTCAACGGTCTGCTTTTCCTTCTCCATTTCCAACTCCCGGATCCGTGTTTTGTTGTAGAGCAGAAGATCCCGGATCGATTCCTTCATGTTTCCGTTCCCGGAATGAAAGACCGCCACCAGATACTTCTTGGCCTTGTACTCCTTGTAGAGCGGCTTTAAGGAGTCCAGCAGCGCCTGGTCCTGGCTCTCCGCACGGGTGAGCCAGATGTTCACACGTTTTTCCTTGTCTTTGACTTCAATTTCCATGTGCTCACCTCACTTTTTATTCTTCCAAATCTTTCCGTTGTCTATGCACGGTTTCTCAAATTGTGTTTGTGTTAGCTCAACGCTCTTGCTCATGGTTTCTCTCTCTTCTCGGTTTCAGATAGCTTTCCAAGGTGTTCTGGATTCCGCGCAGCTTGAGCATTTCGTCGCGGGCCACTTTCACTTGGGGCGCTTCCTTTTCAAGCTCGCTTTCAATTCGGCGACTTCCTTTTTCCAGTCAGCTACCGTGGTGTCTGTCCACTGTTTACCGGGGCTGAACTCCTTGAGAATCCTCCGCGCAGCTTCAAACAGGGTCAGTTCGGAATTGTGTTCCGCCCGGTATTTCTCCTTTGCCTTTTTGAAATGATTCCCGGACTCGTTCAGAGCTTGCTTGACCGGAAGATACTTTTTGTAAATCGCAGCCTGCTTGATCGCTTCCTCCAGTTTTTTCACACGGGCTTCATTATCCTTCACGCGGTCTTTCAGTTCGTCATACGCTTTACTCGCTTCCTGAACTTTTGCGTCAAGCTCATCCGCATTGCTGATCCCCATCTCCGGCAGATCGATCAGAGCTTGCGAAGCCTCCTGAACGTGGCGGAGAGATTTGCTGCGGGACGGAAGATTGTTCAATTGCTCCTGCACGACCCAGGCCAGCGAGGGCTCTTCCGGCGTAGGGAGTTGATTCAGTTCCTCCCGTGCGGTTTGCAGCCATTCTCGAAGACCTTTGAGCTTGCGTTCCGTCTCACGGATCACGGCGTTGAGCTGCCGGACGAAGCGGTTGTAATCGCCGATCTCGGTGCGGACGCCTTTCTTTTCCATCGCATGTACCGCAGGTCCTTCGTGAATCTGTGCGAGCATTTCCACGCCCTGCCGCTCATAGGAGCGATTGTCCAGGTGTATGTCCAGGCCCTTTTCCGCAAACTTTTCGTTGCAGAGCCTTGCCCAACTCTCGCGCAATTCTTCCAGCGCGCCGTGCTTGTCGAGGCCGTTGCAGCTGCGGCTTTCGGTTTTGTATCTCCCGCGTTTTTCATCCCAGATGCGATCACCGTTTTCATCCAGAACGAAAACCTGTTCCTGCTTTTTGCCGAAAAGACCGTTTGGTTCGATGGCCCGCATGGGGATCAGAACGTGCATATGCGGATTAGGTGTGCCGCCCGGCTCGCGCTCGGGATCATGCACCGCGTAATCGCAGATCAATCCTTTCGAGACGAAATTCTCATTCAGGAATCGCAGTGCCAGCTCCATGTTTTCTTCAAATGTGAATTCGTTCTGGAAAGAAAACTCGTCGCTGTAGGCCAGCTGTGCATCGCGTCTTCGCTCGTTTTTCTCCACGGCATTCCATAAGGTTTGGCGATCTGCGTATTCGGGCGGCGCGTGTGCGGGAAGAAGAATTCCGCTGCACACAACGCCGCGCTTTCGTGTGTAGTCGCTGGTTTCACCGTAGCGTTCACTGTAGAGTTTTTCGCCGGCGCGGTAGGCGGCCGATGCCATCACGCTTGCTCCTTTGGCACGGGAGATCACATCGCGGTGATAATGATAGAGGGCGATCAGGAATCACCTTCTTCCAGAAGAAAGTCAAGCGCGTCGTTTACCTCCGGCATGTCGAGCAGAAAGCCGATCGTGTCGTAGATTTTCGGAATGCTCAGCTGCTTCATTTTCGGCACGCGGCTTTCAAAGGCCGCGCCGTATTGGATCAGCCGATGCGTGCGTGCCCGGTCGCATTTCTTACGCAGGTATCTTTCTTTTTGTCGATCCCGTTCCAGATTGTTCGTCAGGATCTCAAGTTCGTTTTCCCACTTTTTGATCTGATCGCGTTTTTCATCCAGCTGGTCGCTGAGCCATTCTTGATATTGCTTTTCTGTCATTCGTGGATCCTCCTAAATTGTTTTTGATGAGTTAATGCCCTCACTATACGAGGCAGTGAGAAAGAAGTTTTTACACCCCTTACGGATAGAGTTTTTGCTCTTCTGCTCATACAGTGAGGAAATCTTCCCTCACTGTACGAGGCAGTGGGAAAGGCGTTTTTACAACCCGCCGGGGAAATTTTTCAGATAGTATGAAATAGTCCCTTCACTATACGAGGCAGTGAGAACGGCGATTTTATGACATAGAGAAGAAAAAATTTGAAAAATCTCCTCACTACCCTATTCCACAATATTTTTCGATTTGACCCACTTTTTCGAAAAGAAAAACCGAGCAGGGGTCATCAGGATATGTTGATCCTGTGACGCCGCTCGGCTGTTCGGAGCTGCGTTATACACGCGCTGTTTTTCGTTTGTTTTTTGCGGGATAGCTGCCAACGGCAGCGAAAGGGCAGCGCCCTTTCCGGAACAAAGTTCCGCAGTTTTTTCAAAAATAGTTTTTGAAAAAACTGTGAATAACGCACGTATCACCGGAGTGATACATAAGTGCGCCCTTAGATTCCTAAGGGATTTTTTGAAAAGAAAAAGTAAACGCGTCTTGCGCAATTCTGTTTGATATAACAGCGTAAGCATGGTAAAATATCTTTGGAAAACCAAGCGGGAAGGAGTTGAAGATCATGCCGGAGCAGGACAGATGGCAGCTCGAATTGAGTGAATACATCCGCCAGGGCGAGCCGGAGCGTGCCGAAAAAAGTGCTGCCTGGCAAACGGCCATCGGGCTCCAAGCCGTGGACGGACTGAAAACTTCTCCCTATTTGTTGGAGACCGCGAAAGCGCACATCGAAGGCGACATTGACATTGCCGGCGCGCAGCGGCGCATCCAAAGCTACTACAAAGAACAGGCCAACCGCAAAGCGGTGGAAGACGGCACGATGGAGGCGGATATCGTTTCCGCACGGATCACCGAGCTGCTTGGCGAAAAAACATTTCAGTTTTCTCCGGCCGAGCTGCAGAGCATTCACCGCCGTTTGTTTACTGGTGTCTTTGATCACGCGGGACAATTCCGCACCTACAACATCACGAAAAATGAATGGGTGCTCGGCGGTGATACGGTCGTGTATTCGTCGTGGGAGAGCATCCGCGATACGCTGGATTACGATTTTTCGCAGGAAAAGCAATTCTCCTATGACGCTCTTTCCGTTCCGGAATCGATCCGGCACATGGTGAAATTTGCGTCGGGTATCTGGCAGATTCATCCCTTCTGCGAGGGCAACACACGCACGACAGCGGTTTTCATTGTGAAGTATTTGAAGACCTTCGGCTTTGCTGTGAACAACGACGTGTTTGCCACCAACTCCTGATATTTTCGCAACGCGCTTGTCCGCGCCAACTACAATAATCTGCAAAAACGGATTCATGCCACGAGCGAGTTTCTCGAAAAGTTTTTTGAAAACCTGCTCCTCGGCACGCAGCATGAATTGAAAAATCGCTACCTCCATGTGGAGTATAAGAGCGATGTTCCGGTTCAAAGTGCCAACGCTGAAATTTCAAAGTGCCAAAATGGCACTTTGGATTGCACTTTGGAAGAGTTGGCCGTGCTGCAAGCTGTGAAGGCAAATCCAACGATTACTCAGAAAGAGCTTGCTGTTGCTGTCGGCAAATCGGAACGGACAATCAAACGCAGGATGATGGATCTTCAAGAGAAAGGCTATCTCCGCCGTGCCAACGGAAAACGCAGCGGCCATTGGGAAGTGTTGGTCGATCTCTCATAATCACTTGGGCGATCAGGAGAGCGGATACGAAAAAATGAGATTAACTTTTGCAAGCGCAGAAGTTAATCTCATTTTTCTTTTGTATATGGGAACGTAGGAGCCTAAGACCGTACTTCTTGTGGCTGTTCGTGTAAAAAGCGAAATTAACCCATCCTAAAATGCAAGAGAGTTTCGCAAGATCGTGCGAAACTCTCTTGCTGTATGAAGTCGATCATAGTATAATATTGCCAATCTTGATGACCGGAGGTCGAAAGACATGGCCATTTCCTATAACAAGCTCTGGAAACTGCTTGTTGATAAAAAAATGAGCAAGGCGGATCTTCGCCGTGCTGCCGGGATCGCACCAAATACGATGACGAAACTGCGCAGGGATGAAGAGGTGACGCTCACGGTCCTAAACAAGATCTGTGCCGCGTTGGATGTAAATATTGGGGATATTATGGATTTTGTGCCTAAACCCGATGAAGATCAATAGGCTTATTTGAATAGAGTTATTTCTCGCCCAAATAAACGATGACATACGGAAAGCGTTTTGCATGTTGATAAATGATGGAGAAGACTTATGTATCAGCGAGTTTTTTTAGGTGACGAGCGACTACGGGATAGAATCGTTTATAATAATGGCTCATCGTTTTGTGTTTATTGCGGTAGTTTAGCCGATTCACGCGAGCATGTTCCTTCAAAAGTTTTCCTAAGAAAACCCTATCCGGATAATCTTTATACAGTACCAGCATGCAAAAAGTGCAATAATTCTTTTTCCCAAGATGAATTATACACCAGAGTTGTGCTTGACACGCTAGAAGCTGTTGCCCACGAAAACACGCTTCAGACTTGCAAAGAAGGGGCTTCATCGAAATATCCTCGATTAGCGGAGTCTGTCTTAAGAGAGATTGAATCTTTCTCAACGAAAAAATCTAGTATGACATCAGCGTTTTATTTTCGATCAGAGAGAATTAAGAGAGTTCTTGAAAAGCTGGCACAAGGTCATGCAGTATATGAATTGAGCGAGACCTATTGCTTAGAAGGAGACGGTGCGTGGGATATCGCAAAAACACTTTATTCTTTCAGACCGCTTCTTTCAGAGGAAACTATATGCGATTATGATTGTGCTGCAGATATCCAAAACTGCATGCTGCCAGAGATTGGATCAAGGGTTTTTGAAAATGTGTTTCCAGTTCAAATTCCTATTGCCCAAGGGGATGGAATAGGCACATTTGCTCTTCATAGTGTGCTACTGGATTGGACAGATATTCAATATGGAACATACCGATACATTGCGGTATTTGATGGAAATAGGATCCAGGTTAACATTGTTATTGATGAATTCCTTTTTGCAACTGTTTTCTTCGTATTGCATGAAGACCATGAGTGTATAGACTCAATTATTGATGTCGCCGCCGAGCTATTCTGTCTTAAAATAGCCGGGCAATTCTGTCTGTAATGCCGAGCTAATATGACGAAGGTCGAAGGAGAGAAAAACAGCCGAAAGAGCGATGCAGCGCATCGCTCCCGGCAAACCCCATGAGGCGCTCATGTCGCTGTCGAGTAGACGGTCGGCATTACTGCCGCCGCCCCTCACAGAACCGTACGTGCGGTTTTCCCGCATACGGCTCTTCAGCAGGTCTTTGGTGGTGTCCAGATGTCCACGCAGATGTGTGGGAAAGGA
>Ga0247611_10002935_pt1 | contig 26309 bp, 37 predicted proteins | sample 177DNAGHGhighgp2_FD_192422 | JGI IMG/M metagenome (GOLD analysis project Ga0247611, IMG submission 192422) | Sheep rumen microbial communities from Palmerston North, Manawatu-Wanganui, New Zealand - 1770 DNA GHGhigh gp2 | ecosystem: Host-associated > Mammals > Digestive system > Stomach > Rumen... | reverse complement strand
TAATAGACTCTACTGTACCAGTGAAGTTGTAAAGACCTTGAGTATAATGGCCTTCTTCTCCTGTATCAGGAAGCTGTGTTTGAATAATAGTACCATCACCTAAGATTGCATCACAGTATTGAGAAGTATTAGAAATAACAGAAGTACTAACTTTTGCAAACTGACCACTTTTATAGTAAGCGCTACTAAAAGCCCCGTTTGCTGATGAATAAGAACCAGGAGAACTTCCATACGACCATCTGCTAATGCTAGGAATGAATCTGAAATGCTGTATACTATTTACAGCAGCATCAACCTGTTCTTGTGTATATGTTTTGTTTTCAACAATATATTCTACGTCAAGCCAGAGGATTTCTTTAACCATTCTGTCACTGGATATAGCATCAGTAGTTAAAACGGAATATCTAAGGGGGTTGTTCTGGTTAGGTACTTCAAGATTTAATGCCATTTCAGCATTCTGATCTACATCAAACCATGTAATAGCTGATGAATCATATGCCACATTTTTCGCATCTGAGGCACTTGTCCAACTACTAAGTTCTTGTACACCAAGCAATATTCTAACATCAGTAGAACCTGATGGTTTAAGCCATATATCTACGCGTTCGTTATTATAATAAGAATATTTCTGCATGAAGTAAGATAAAGACCTGTTATATTTTTCAATCTTTTTAGCAGTAATATGCTGTCCCTGCTCATTTTTTATATTCATTCTATGAATACCATTAGCACTTGTCCAGCACCAGTTTCTAGTCTTGTGAGCACCAACACCAGAACCACTATCTGATATAAGTGAAATAGCATAATAGTCTACATTATTTAATGTATATTTGTGAATATTTAAAACTGGAGCAGTTAAATCACTAATCGACCAAGAAGTTGGCAGACTAACAAATACGTCGTTTCCCTCTATTCTTCCTCGAACCCATATAGTAGTAGTATCACCACCAGAAGCATATGTATACACACATAAAAAGGTATTTGGAGAATACATAGCAGAAGCCCATAAAGTTCGAGTATCATATTGATCAACATGAGCGTAACCTTGATCCTCCCAGTAAACGGTATATCCACCATTTGAGTTAAAAGAAATATAGTTATTCTCATCATACAAAGATTCTACATGGGGAAGAGCAAGTGTTTCTTTTTCAAAATGCTTATAGTTATAAGACATTACATTAGTATTGTTTTTTGTAAGAGCTGTATTTCCAACAATCCATCTGTCTTTATTATCGTCCATGTAATCAAAAGCCTGGTTAGTGTTCTGCTTATAAACTGGTGAGAGTATATTACCATAAAGTACACCATTGTTTTTAAGATAGCCACCATCTGCAGGATTTGTTACATCAAGTTTATTTTTAGAAAGATTTATTTCACCTTTAAGTGGAATGTCTATAACGTTACTTTTAATCGCCATTTATATTTACTCCTTCACTTTCAAGCCAACTATCAATCCCGTCGTAAATGCTATCGGAATCCCAAAGACCACACTCCACTTCAATACATTGCACATAGTATCTTGTTTCTTCAATAACTTCGACTGCTTCTCCGACAGTTCTGATATTTCTGTCAACTGATTCGTCAAAGTTATCACACAGGAATCGGATTTGTCCAAGGCTTTTTGTAAGTTCTCTATTAGTATCTTCTGCTGCAGAGATTCGTTCTGTAAGTTGGTCATTAGATCTTCTAGTTTTGTTAAGTTCTCTTGTGGTTGAGAATAGTAAAACAGTGGCTCCGACGAATAAGCAGAAAAACATAATAAGCAAACCACCAGTAATAGCATTTTTAACTTTTTCATTTAATATCATACTTTTCCTTATTCATTATTCATATTCAACTTTAGTTTATCTTCAAGCAATAAATCCATTTTAGTTGAAATAGAAATGATATTTTTATTCATTTCAGCCAAAGTATTATTTTGCTGAATATACGACAACTCTAAAGAAGCTACCTTTTCATTAATAGTCGCTTTCCATTCCGAATAGCTTTTTGTCCTTTCGTCTACATCTTCCAACACTTTTTGACTCCTTCCAAGCTTAATGAAGAGAGTGGCTATAGGAATGATGAATATTATTGCTTCAATAAGCATGTATATAAAAGTATGTTTATCCATTATAATATGTTTCCTTTACTTTATTAGTAAAGATTACATATTATATAAATAAAAAAGGGACCATATTGGTCCCTAAGGAGATAAGAAATGATATTCTTATAGGCAGCTTTTATGGATTCACGCTACCGAACCATTTGTATTCTTAAATAAATATTTTTAACTATTTATTGGTTATGCAGCAGGGAATAAACCTACAGCATTGTTACCAGGTGCTTTTACAACGAATGTACCAGTGAAGAACAATGTTACAAGTACGCTTGGACCATCGTCAGTACCTTCTGCAGGCTGTACATTGATGTAGTCATCGATGATAAGCTTTGAAGGGTCTGTTGCGTATCCGTCTGAACCGCTATTTGCTTCAACTGATTCTTTACCTGGGTTATTGTCAGCGATACCGTTGTCAATGAAACCAGTATTTGTGAAAGACCAAATCTTGATTACGTCCATATCAAGGATATAGAACTTGCCTTTTGGCATATGTGGGTCATCATAGATGCGGTCAGCAAAGTTAGTAGAAGCTGCAGCAGCAAGCTTGTTGATACCAGCAGTAGCTGATTTCTTACCTGTACCAGTTGTTGGTGTAACGAAACGGTTGCGAAGTTCGAGTTCATCAGAGATGTCCTGGAAGTCAAATGGGTTAACTACGATTAAGCAGTTGTCATTTGAAAGACCGTGGTTACGAGCACGCATAAATGCTTTCTGAAGTGTCTTGATTTTTGTGTTTGAAGCAGCTGCAAGAGCTGAGTCATCTACTACAATACCAGCAAGACGATCTGGGTTAATAGAACGGTTTACACCATAGAAAGTAGTAGCAATATCTGTACGATCAGATGGAAGCCATCCTGCAAGTCCTACTGGAAGACGTGGAGAACCATCACTGTTTACAGAACCATCAAGTGCGATAACCTTAGAAGCTGTGCTAGACATAGCAGAAGCTAAAACTGGTTTCAATGTAAGATGGAAGTCATCAGCAGCGATTACCTGAACTGCATCTGAAAGGTCAGCAGCATCTGCTGTTGATTTAGTTGCTTTAATACGAAGTACCTGTCCTACTTCAACAGCAGCTGGAATAGAGCTATCTGCGAATGTGAACTGTGTACCAGAAGCAGCGATAGAAGCAACGCTACCTGTGTTACCGATTACACCATAACCGTCACCATAGAAAGCAACAGCCATTGTACGGCGAAGACCACGAGTAGACATATAGAGCTTTTCGCCTGCTACTTTAAGGTATGCACCTTTCTTTGTGAGAGAAGCCTGAACTTCATCTGCACTCATTGTATATGGTGAGAAGATTTTACCAGGAGTTACTGTGAACTCTGCGTTACCTACTGTTTCACCATTTGTTGCAACGTTCTTTGCTCTTAAGAACTTAGCAGAAACTGCACCAGAAGCTCCATATGGAACTGCGAATGCAAACTCTTTACCCTCAACACGCATTCTGTCAAGGATACCAAGGATAGGAGACTCACGTAAAAGAACGTCGTCTACTTTATCAACGTAGTACTTCTTAAGAATATTAAGTACCTGTTCTGAAGCTGAAAGATTAGCCATTATTGTATTTCCTTCTCTAGTTTATTTACCGATCCACCGAACTGAGACGGCTTCTTTTTAGTATATTCTACCTATACAGATAGAAAACCTGTTTATTTATTAGTTATCTTCATATACTGCATCAGTAAATAAAGGATTAGTTTTTCTCTGCTCCCTTACTGTGCACATGTCAATAACTGTTCCATCACTAAGCGTACATTTTATATGTAAGCCAGGATTACTATTACATCTTTGTACAAACTCTTCTAGGGCGGCCCAATCCATCTTTGATTTGATTAGCTGCGCTCGTTCGAGTTCTTTTTTCTTAAGCTCAAGCTTATATTGCTCAAGCTCTTTTTTTGCTTCTTTTGAAAACATGTCTTATCTCCAAATATTTTTAGTCTTCAATACCGAGCATTTTGTGAATCTTTTTAGCAGTAGTTTCTTCCTCAGGTTCTTCTTTTACAGTTTCTTCTGTAGCTTCCTCTTCAACCTCAGGCTCTGTTTCTACTTTAGGTGTTTCTTCAGTAACTTCCTCAGTTACTTCCGGCTCTTCTGCAGTTTCCTCTACAGCTTCTTCTGTAGACTCTTCTGTATTTTCACCTTCACCTTCTACAGCAACAACTTCGCCGTCTTCTACTTCTGCTTTTACTTCACCTTCTTCGGTTTCAACTTTGATTTCTTCAATCTTTTCTGGCTCAACACCAAATACTTCAGCAATATCATCTAGCTGAGACTGAATATTGTTTACAAACTTGTCAACAAACTCTGCCTCTTCCATACCATCAGTACGTGCTGAGAAATCATCGAATGCCTTTTCTACAACATCGAAGTTATCATCTTTTTCTAGTTTCTTAAGCTTATCAGAGAATGGCTCGAGTTTTTCTGCATATTTGCATCTAAAGTCTGAAAGAGCATTATCATGTTGCATCTGCTCAAAATCAGCCTTAATAGGATTGATAAGATTATCATATATGCTAGCCTTTACCTCGGCTATTTCCGATGCTAAATGTCCATAATCATTCACTAACTGCTTTACTGCAGCTACAATATCAAAGTTCTGTTCATCCATATTATTGGTTTACTCCTGTATTATTAGTTATTCTACCATATTAGTATTCTGAAGAATCTGATTTGCTTGCAACTGTGCAGTAACTGTTGCAACCTGTTGATTTACTATTGTCTCAGCTTGTCTCTGAAGCTGTGTCTTAAATGCCTGCTCATCTGCAGCAGCTGCATTCTGATTATTCTGCGCTGTAATCTGACTCTTAAGTCTTACTACCTCATCATAAAGATGCTTAAGGCTTTCAATATCCATAGCGTTCTGCTCATTTTCTACAGACTTTAATCTAAGCATAGTAGTAATGATTTCTTCAGAAAGCATATCAAGTGGTACATATTCTGGTACTGTAAAGTCATGATTTACAACTGCCTGATTTATTACAGCTTCTACAGCATTCAATGATGCATTAGCGAATGAATATGCAGCATCAAGGTCATTAGAATCATAGAATCTAGCAACATGTGATCTGCTGATAACGCCCTGGTCAATAAGTGACTTAATCTCTATTGCTTTCTGTGTTGGGTCATTGCTGAAGAAGTCAAGAGATGTAAACTTAATCTTCATCTTTGTATATTCTGCCTGTGCCTGACCCCAAGTAATAGGGAATCTGTTATTGTCCTTTGGCATTACATTGTCATCTGGATTTTCTATACGTATAATAAGCTTAGCAAGGTCTGTATAAGCTCTGATTACCTGTTTGCTCTGTACTTCAAATCTAGCAGACTCAATATCATTCAAAGTCTTTAATGCTTTACCAGAATCAAGACCAGCTGGCTTTTTAGACTGGGCGCCAAGTTCAGAACATCCAGTAATATTATAAGCATCCTGTTTAAGTTTTTCTACAAGCTCCATGTACTGGCCGCCAATAAAGTCTGGTGTTACAACTGTTACAGGATTTGTTACACCTTCAATAGGATTATACTGTAACATCTGCCCAATCTTATTAGAGAGCTGGCTTGTTTTGACGTCACTATTCTTTGGCACAATAATAGTATTAGCTGGAGTCATTCTAGATGCTTCATCTATTTTACTGTAGAGCTCATCTATCTTCATCTGAATACCATAAAGCTGGTCTACCATAGATGTTGTGTCTCTACCATAGATTGGAGCAACATAGTATAATGAGATAAAAGGTATTGAAGCATCGTTATAAGCTTCTGTATGTACAACTTTATTATTTATGATTGTGGCACGGATATGCGCTTTTGTGTCAAAATATTCTTTGATTTCTACATATTTTTCACCAGCATGAGGCTTATACCATGGAAGCAAAGAAACTGGATAGTCTGGCCGTTTATATACAACCTTGGATATTTTACCATAGGTTTCTTCTGCATTATCATATAATACGTTCCAAGGTAAAGCTTTTTCTGGCGCGTGTGTTCTTGTATCATAGAATATATATCCTCGTCCAAATATACAGGCATCTCTAAATGCTTCTGTAATAAGTTTGTTTACATTATGTTCATCATAATAGAAGTCAAAATATCTTTGTAGCTGCTTTGCTATTCTGTCTTCTGCATAAGTACCATCAATAGCATCACAAGAAGGTACAGCATGTTTAGCTGCAATCATAGATGTAAGATAATCTACACAAGACTGGATTACATTCTCATTTATAGAAGATGTGTAACCTGAACCATCCGAAAGTGCCCAGTATCCAATCAAGTTGCCATTCTTTACCTGACTAAGTGAGGCATTTATAGAATATGTATAAAGACGAAGGTTTCTTAAAAACTTACCTCTGTATTTGCCAGTTGTGCTTTCAAGATAGCTCGCATTATTTAATATTTCATTACTAGTCATTTATTATTCTCCCTGTAATGACTGTCCACCTGTTTGAGTTGTAGTTGGTACAGGCATATTTGCAGCTTGTGGTTGTACAGCTTGAGTAGCCATAATCACATTCTGCATATCATTAGCTGTTTCTATATTTTGAGGTGTTTTCTCCTCTGCAGGAATATCATAATCCAAAAGCATTATTTCTTTCCTCCCATACCTTTAAGCAGTCCACCAGCAGTACCTAAAAGTCCCTGTTGTTCTATAGACTGTACTAAAGAAGCAATAGCTTTATTAAGTGCAGAAGAAGGCTGAGTAGCAGTCTGCCAGTTCTGTATAGCAATCATATCATCTGCCGAAAGCTTAGCACCCTGAGCTTTAGCCTGCTGAAGTGCATTTACAAGTTCTGCACGTGCTTCTTTATTCTGAGCTATTGTATTTACCATATCCTGAGCATTCTTAGCAGCTTCTGCGCGTCTTTCTTGTGACTGCTTAGTATATTCATCTTTATACTTCTGCCAGTCAGATGTATAATCTTGTCCAGCAACACCTTTACCAGCAGAACCAAGTAAGTTACCAAGTACGTTTGCTATTGCCTGAGCTTTACCTTGTGCTCCGCTGCCCCAAAGCGCTTTAAGATAATCTGCACCGGATTTATATGGATTCTGCTCATCTAATACTTTTTGAGCAATCTGCCATTGTTTCATAGCTGAGTCTTCTGCAAGTTGTTCCTGTGGACTTAATCCATTGCTTTCCACATTACTATTGCTACTAACAATATTGTTATTGCCAACACCATTTGTTTTTTCTCCTACATCTGATTTATCGCCTATCTGTAGATCTCCACCAAATACTTCTGGGTGTTTTTCTTTATACTCTTCTTTTACTGCAATATCTCTGTCAGCAAGATTTTGTGCAACATCTTCTGGATGAACAGCAGCACCAACTAAAGAGCCCCTGGTTCCTGTAGCTTCTTTTTGCTCGTCTAAAACCTTATTGTCTTCAATAACTTGCTGCATTTTTGGCATAGCGCCAGACATTGCTGCTCCGCCCATACCAAACTGATTTCCTCTTACAGCAGTATCTAAATCTGACAAAACCTGCTTAAAAAAACTCTTTTTAGGTTTATCTGGTGTTGTATTGTTATTGTTAACATCCTTTATAGAAGACTTCATTGAATCCTGCGAATCCTGTGATGCTTCTTTTAAAAGCTCGTCCATTCTACCTGTATTGTCTATTTTATTAATCGTTTCTTTGCCAAATGCATCTTTTACGTCTGCCATTATTCACTTTCTCCTTCCGACTTTTAACCTCTCAAAGCTGCTTCTTCCAAAGTTGAAATACGTCTAGCCATATCAGCAATGATTGCCATTTGCTCTAATGTAAGCTCTTTTGTATCAACGTGCTTTATGCCATTCTCATCTGTAACAACAGAACCAGCAGTTACTGGATTAGACTCCAGTTCTTGGGCTATTACACCAATGTGCTCTTTTCCATCTGCTTCACCAGGGTATGCATTTTGAGCTTCGTCGGTATACTCATAAACATAGTTATCAATGCCTTCAATCATCTTGGAAAGACTTCCATATCTATTTTGAGCATCGTCTACGATTTCTTTCATTCTTTCATCTGATAAGCCAACTAATGCACCACCAATATTGCCAGCTACCTGTCCGATAGTTGCTAAGTTCTGTGTAGCTCTGTTATACTGATTGTTCTTTTCTTGCATAGCAGATGATGGTAAAAACTGAGTAGCACTAGTAACACCTTGACTTCCAGATACTGCATTTTGTCCCGCATTCATAGCCATATTCTGCTGTCCTGCAAAGTTATTACCATATGCAGAAGCTGCAGAGTTTGCGCCCATCATAGCTGCCTGAGCTTTACTCATACCCGCATTTCTGGCTGCCTGTTGTGCCTGTTGTCCAGCTAATCCTGCTGTCATAGCAGCACCTTGTTTAGCCTGCTCTAATGCATTCTGGTAGCCAGCATTTCCTGTATATTTGTTTACAGCTCCCTGCTGATTAGTCAAAGCATTGCTATATTGCTGTATACCCTGTGTATAATCTTTGCTAGAGTCACTCTTTAGATTCTCAAATAAACTTGCCATTTATATTCGTCTCCTAGTATCCTATACCTGTTGTGCCATTTACAAAGTCTGCATGTCTGTATGCATCCTGAATAACAAGTGGCTGGTTAACATCACGAGTAAGTACATCATAGTATGTATTCCAAGCTTCCTGTTCCATCATTTTAAGCGCAGAAACATCAGCACCCTGCTTAATCTTATAATACTCTGCAAGATAGATCGTGCATAACTGATAGAAAATATGGTTAGGGAAATCTAATGTTGTGTCAGCTACAGAAATGTCCATTGTAAGTGGATTGTTAAAATAATAAATATCTACAGCTCTGGCCTTAGATAATACAAGCTTGTTATTTCTTAAATCATACCAGTCATCATTGTTTGTCATCCATTTCTGGTATCTGCGCAAAATGTTATTATATTCACCGTCTCCTGCGCGTCTGATATCATATAGCTGATAGAAATCATTTGGTAAATCATATTCAGTAGATGCGTCTTGGCCATCTTCTGGAAAATGCTTAACAGTGAAATAATACTTCTCGCCCATATTTATAGCTTTCTGATATACCCTACTGAAAGCTGTATTTATCCAGAACTTATTTTCATCTGCAGTAGGCATTGAGCTGTTTGTAAGATCAGCAAGATTTAATGCCGCATTTATTACATCTGATATTTTTATAGTCATCTTTATGTTTCCTTATTTATTAGTATAATATTATACACCTTTAATAACAGTGTCCCAAAGACTAGCACCTGTTTTCTCTGATGCTGCGTCTATAGTTGCTTCTGCAGCTTTCTGTCCAATACTTTTAGCTTCTTCTGCAATATTATTTTCTATTGATGGTACTTCATCAGCAGCTTCTTCTTTTGGTTCTACTGAATAATCTATATGTGGCTTTAACAACCCGCCAATATTATATAAATCATTCTTATCTTCTACAGCTGTTTCTTCTGGAGTAATATTCTTAGCTATATCATCAATAATATAGTTTAACCTAAAGTTGTCTTTCTTCATTATCAATATCCTCTTATTTATTAGTATTATTCTATTTCATCTGTAAAGTCCACTTCATCTTCTGGCTTTACTTCTTCAAGATTACCATCTCCAGGATATGCCTGGTCTTTACCAAGTGGATTCTCAAACTGTACTATAGCACGTGAAGCATATAACAAAGCATCTAATACGTCTGGGTGTGGACATGCTGGGTCTATACCAGGAAGAATAGCATCTGTTTCTTCGTCACGTGGATGTACTGTTGTATCATATTCATCTTTAAGATGGCTCTTTTCTGGCGTATAAATCTTATATCTGCATAAGTCACCAAGAACATCAAGCGCAGAATCCTTATCATGCTTATATGCCAGCTGTATAGGAAAGTTGTAGTTATTCTGCAGTTCAAATACCAATGATTTAACGTTATGGTCTGCATAATAGTTTACATTGGAGATTGGACTTCCAGAGAGCGACAATACATTCTGTGCTTCACCTAATGACTCTTTACATTTTTCTATAATCTCTGTAGCTGTTGCCTGATTAAACTTATAGTCTTTAAGTATATAGCCAATATTCTGCTTATGGTCCCAAGCTACTGTTACAATACCATTATAGTCAGTTCCACCCCAGTCTATACCACCATATACATAATCTGCATGGAACTTTCCCTCTTTTATAAGCTTTTCTATATCACCATCATAAAGTAATGGGTCTTTAATAACCATACTTTCAAAGTCCCATATACCAAATCTGCCGAAGTATTCACGTTGAATAAATGGTGCATCTCTTGTTACGCCTTTTTCTTTACAGATATTATCAAGATATTCATCAAGTCCTTTATTTACAAATGGGTTCTCAAACATAGTCCAGTTGTATTTTACCCATCCTTCATACTTCTCCCATACCTTTTCTATATATGTATGTGGAATACGAGGTGGCGTACCTAATAGAACTAGTCTACCATTGTAGTCTTTAAGACCTGGACGGAGTACAACATCTATTAAATATTCCGGCTGACACTGATTTTGTATCTCGTCGAGTATAGCTAATGACCATTTACCACCTAAGTTTCTATCAGCTTCGCCTCTATTACTGTTACCTCTGAATACTATATCTGAACCATTAGATAGCTCTATAATACCATCTGATTTACTTTGATGTGCTACTGGAATACCTAAGTCTTTTATAAGTCTATCTACCAATACATAACATTGTCTGATTGCTGAGTCGAAACGTAAAGCGAAGTAAATAGCATGATGATTTGGATGTAGAGCATCTTTTACTAGTAATCTGGCCGCAAGTTCTGTTTTACCTACACGGCGTGAACATATTGCTGCTATATTCTGTGCGTTATCATTATATACTGTTTGCTGTTTATTATATAGAGTTTTAAGTAATCTGTATTCATTAAAATCTATATCCCTAGCTAAAAAGCGGTCAGTTGCATCATCAATCTTATTGATTATATCTTCCTGCATAAGCTGTTTAGCTACTAACTGTCCTACTGGACTGTTTGGATTCTTTTGAGCTTCCTGTAACATACTTTCTATGTATGTTTGCATGAACGACTTCTTCGTTTTCTTATCTGGTTCAGCTAGCTCTTTTCTTAAAGCATCATAAAGCTGTCCCTTTATAGCATTTGCTACTTGTTTATTATTTGCTGTAGTTAGTCCTACTGTTGCCATATTTTAATCCTCTTATCATTTTTTCTCTTATTTCTTTATCCTGCCATTGAAGCCTAGTTCTTTCTGACTGTTCTTCACACCATTCTTTATCTCTACTAGGCCAGCCTGGAGTCCAACCTTCAGGTATTTCTTCTCCAAGCATAAGCCATCGTCTTTTACCATTTTCATCAGTAAAACCACGGCGCATTCCTTGAAGTTCTTTACTCTGGTTTGACATCATCTCTTTATACTCATCTGTATGCTTCATTCCAAGTGCAGATTTGTTATTTATATTATAATGTCGGCCTGTTTTATTCATACTTTATTAGTTTTTTATACTTTTTAACTAACTAAATACATATAATATATATAGGAGATTAAAGAATATGAAGAAGATTATCACTATTATTACTTTATTGATTGCTTTAACAGCAAATATCTGGGCTGTACCAACATGGAACTATGAGAATGCTCATATAGAAAATATGAAGCAGATTACTTTTAATGAAATGACTGAAGAACAAGCTGACCAGCTTCTTGAGCTTATTTCATTAGATACTCCTTTTTTTGAGGAGCTTCTTCTTGAAAAAGGCTACTATAGTATTTATTATAATGATGGAAGCAAAGCAATCTGGTTTATGTTTGTAAATGAAGGCAAAATATTTTCATTCCAAACTGGTACAGATAAAAATAATGAGCTCCACTATTACTTATCTGAATGGAAAACTAATAAATAATATAGGAGATTAAAGAAATGAAAACATTATTTGGCTACATTAAGATTTTGATTGTGTTTGGTATTATTGGTTATAGTGCAGCAACTGCCTATTATATTAAAGCAGATAAAAAATCATTTGATGATTATCGTACTGTTGTATGTCTCAAAGGTCTCACATTACAAGATGCATATGATGCTATAAAGAATGGCGAGGCTAATACACATACAAAAGTTAACTATGGCATTAAACCATATATTACTTATGTATATGATACTAAGTTAAAAACTAGATAAGGAGAATAGAACAATGAAAAAGATTTTAATGTTAGCAATAGCACTTTTTATTGTAATGATATCATTTGCGGAAACATTTCCAACATACTCTGAAATGAAGCAAATGAAAGGCTGGGAAAAAGCAATAGAATATACTGTTAAAAATGATCCAAAATATTATGTAAACATTGAAACAGAAGAACAGTTTGTAGAATCACAGATTTTGGATAGAATAGCAGTATTCTTAGCATATGAGAATCAAGAAGACCCAGAACAGCTTGAAAAAGATATTATGGCTGGTAAATATGATGTAGACAATAAAGTATGGTTCTTATTAAAAAATACAGAACAAGAGACTATATCTATTACTACAAATAAAGAGCTTGAATATTTTGTCCTTACTTATTGGAAAAGAAAGGCCTAAAGAAAAAGACTATATCTAGAGCAGGTGATGTAGCAATATCAGATGGTAAAAGAGCAGGTGTAAATACTGCGTCTACTAGAACATCTGATGTTAAAAAAGACCTTATTTGGGATGAGTAAACCTTTAGTTTTTCAAATAACTAACTAATATAGTATAATGTTAATGCTTTTCATGATAAAGCACTAACTAATATATAAGAAGCACAAAAGCAGGAGTTCGAAATCTTGCAAAATGTGATAATCTTTAATAATCCTATATTAATATTCTGAAACCTGACTGGTATCGGCTAGCCTATCAGGTATCAGTCAGGGAGTATGAATCATGTCTAAAACATTTTTTAACAACAAAGCAAAAGAGACTTCTAAAAGAATCTCTGAAATCTTATTATCTTATTTAGAAGCAGATCCAAAAAAATCGCAGTATATTACATCTGTTCCAGCATGTCAAAGAAATAATGCTAATGGTATGGCAAATATTTTAATGACTTATTGTACTCTCTATAATACAATAGAAAAAACATATGTTAGAATAGAGAATAATATTTTTGGAGATCAAATAAGCGTAAAGCCTTCAAAAATAAACAACATAAAAAACGTTGATCTTTTAGTTTTTTATGACTTAAAATGCAACAGACTTCTTATTGCTGATAAAAAACTTAATAATAACAATGCATGGCTTGATGATAAATCAAGAAGAGACTACAAAGAAGTATTTGGAACATCATATTTTGTTTACAATATAGAGAACTTATTAAATGCGCATGCTTTTTTTGAAGTCTTTATAGATACTAATCTTAATATTATCCATGATGATTTTATGACATATTTTAATGGACAAGTTATAAGATTATCATCTGATAAAAAAACATTATATTCTTATCCAGGCCTTGATAATAAAATAAAATATATTCAGTATGATACAAAAGACAGAGATACTGTATATTATTGTTTTCATGATGAAAAACAAGCTAATAAGCCAGCAACTCTTTTAGGCTTAGCTCATACTTTTGAGAACTACTCTACATTAACTGAAAACCAGATATATCAGAGATTATATAGAGCTACAAAAGATGAAAAATATGTTAAAATCCCACTGAAGGATGATGCAAATATGGATATGCGTTTTGTAAAAGACAGAAATATTGTTATTGGTTTATCATCAATATTTGATTCTTTTATTAACTTCAAAGTAAATAAAACAGAAAATAAAAAGGAATATCAAAAGGAATATCAAAAAGTTAATAACTGGCTAAAAAGACATAATAATGAGTTTAATCCAAAATGGACTGAATCAGAAATAAATAGAGCTAAAGAAATATTAAATAAAAACAAAAACAGCCTATAGCTCTCTGCTATTGCCCCTTCGGGGGCATTTGTTCTTTGATAGTAAGAAAAGACAATAATGTTAAAAATAAAAATATTAAAAATAAAAATGTTTAAAAAAAAATGAAAGTTTATAAAGATATATGTACTATCTTATTATTTTATCATTTTTTTTTAAACATTTTTTTATTAAAATGTTGTCTTTTCTTACTATCAAAGAACAAGCGGCCTAGCGGCCTGTTGCATGTTATGTTATAATACTGTAACATGTTATAATATGTAAATATATATATTAAATAAGAACTATGAAAATGGTCAGATTTAGAAAAAGATTATGCAGAGTCTATTAGAGAAAAATATTGGAAATAGGAGAATAGAGATGAACGCATTTGAAGCATTTGGAAATAATATAAAGTTGGAAGATGAACCAGCAAAAGTAACAAAACCAAGAATACTTAATGATGAAGAGCGTTATACTATGAAGAAATGTCTTGCAGAAACTGGTGGTGACATAACTTACTGGACTAGTCAAAATATAATAGATTTATCATTTGATGCAGAAATGCAACGATGGATACATGCTAATAATGTAAAGCTTTTTAAAAATAGCTAACTAAATATATAAAGGAGATAAGGAAATGACAAGAGCAGATTTATATGACAGCTATATTTCTTTTGGTCATACTGGTTCAGAAAATAGTAAAGAGTTTAAAGAATGGGCTGAAAAAATGGAAGCATTGAATGAAGAAAGACTTGATACAATGTTTGAGTTAATAGCAAAGGGCTTGAAAGAAAGCGCTAAATGGAACGCTGATTCGAGGGACTGCTAATATAAAAAGGATGATTTAGTAATCAATATTTGTAACCTCCAAAACTGGAAGAACCTAGTACTTGTCAAGTATTGGGTTCTTTTTTTTTATAATATATAATAGAAAATATAACTAACTAAATATATAGGAGAATAGAAAATGAAAATATCAGGTGTTTATAAAATCACAAATAAAATAACGGGTGAGTATTATATTGGATCTAGCAGTAATATAAAAGAAAGATGGGGATGTCATAAAAGTATTAGTACATGGAAATATAACCCAGGAATGCTGTTATATATTGCTTTTCAACAATATGGATTAGATAACTTTGATTTTGAAATAATCGAACAAACTGATGATATAAAAAATCGTGAGCAATACTTCATCGATCTTTTAAGACCAGCCTATAATACTAATAGAGCTTCTGGTCATGATTTAGATAAGGAGAAAGCGTCAAATAAAAAGGCTAACAAAAAATATCGAAAGTCAGAAAAAGGAAAAAGCAAATATAATATTTACCAAAAAGAATATATGTTGAAATGGCATAATAGAATATGTTTATATGAAGGAAAAGAAATAAAACTACAAACATTAGCTCAACGATTTAGAAAAGATAATATGCCAAATCCAACCGCAGAAGCTAAAAAGTATTTGATTGAGCATAACTAACTATAGTATAAGGAGATTTATAATATGGAAATATTGATTTTTTCAGTAGGTATTTTAGTTGGTGTTATGATTATGGTATTCGTATCAGGAAGCTTATTTGACAGTCATTATACTGGTGGACATGCAGCAGGTAGAGTTCATCATAAAAGGAGCTGGGAAGAATAGTTACATTTTGCACTAATATACTAACTATAGTATAACTAAATATAACATAGGAGAATAAAGAGATGGAAACAACAGAGAAAGAAAGTTTAGCATATGAAGCAATGAAGGCAAATAATGTCTTGGACCATATGTTCCCTGGAAACAAAGGATATAAATGGGTAACAGATAAGAAACTTCAGAAATCTGGAGTTGATATTATTGTATATACAAACTATGGTGAAATCTATATTGATTTGAAAACTGGTATTGGCTCAGATTATGGAATGCATGCAGATGATTATAAAGAAATAATACATGTTACTACAGAGTATGTTCCAGCTATTGCTATAGAGATTGAACAGAAATCAAAGTTTGGCGACTGGTGGTTTACAAATAGCCCATCTAAAATGACTGACTGGATGCTTTATTACACTAAAGATAATATTGGTGAATATTTCTTTTTAGTACCATACGAACAGGTATCTAGAATATCTATGGAACATAAAAAGACTTATGAAAGGTTTGTAGATGCTGCAGGTCAGGAATGGTATAAAGAAGTTTGGCCAGGAACTTATAAGATGCATACTTCATTTAATGGTACTGGACATTTTATTAAAGTACCATGTCATATTTTTAATAAGTCAGTTACCTATGTTATAAAATAGCTACTATAGAAGCATAAAAAAGGAGATGCGAATGAAAACGAAGGTTTATTTGAACTATTCAGAAGCAGTAAAGAGAAATAGTATTGTTGATATAAAAGAATACTATAAACAATATGATGCAGGAAATGATAAGATGGAACTATTAAAAGGAAGCCCACTTATTATTAATGTAGAAGGTACTTATATTTATTATGAAGACCTCCCTTATCTCTGTGATAAGAAGATGAGACTATTTGTGATATCAATCCATGATCAAGAAAAACACATAGAGTACCTCTGGAGAAGAGATAATAAAGGAAGAGTGAAATAATGAAATGATATAAATCATCCTTTTATAGAAGCCAGAAAATATTTAATAGAGGAAGTAGTTGCTGGAGTATAAAGTTTTAAAACGAAAAAGATGGATGGGACACTGGATTACTATTTATGAAAATCCAGTAAAATCATTTTTAGTTGTAGTGGAAGATGATGATGATGGTGAGATTTTATCGTCATCTTTCCATTGGTTTTATAAGGATGCACTTAGGGAGTTTAATAATGAAAAAGCAAGACTTCAAAAAGAAAGTACGAGCAAGTAAAGCATGGAAAGATTTAAGAAAAAAAATAAAAGATGAACAAAAAACTGACCCTATAACAGGAAAGCCACTAACTAAAATGTTCAATCTTCATCATTTAAGTCAAGATGATGAATACTATGATGATTTAACAGAAAACAGATTTGTGGGCTTAAACCAAAAAACCCACGATTTTCTCCATTTCTGTTATAATATTTATAAGAGAGATAAAGACTTTGACTTTTTAGAAAGAATAAAGCTTTATTGTGAAAAAATGAAGGAACTAACAGAAAGTGACAGAAGCAGATAGAGAGATTTGTAGAGCAAACCAAGATAGGTTTGATGGTGCATTATCAAGATGGCTAAAAGATGGTAATGACACAGATTGGAAGACTATGTTTACATGTACATATTTTGCGTGTAATAATATAGCAAAAAGACTTGTAAAAGGTCTTATAAATAATGAAGGAAAACCAATACAAGTACAGGACTTAGATGGTAAAGCCTGCGATGCATGTATGAATGTGCTAAAGTCTATTGTAAAAAACAGATATGAAAAACTTGTACTATCTAGTTTTTGCTATCTTTTTACATATGGAGAAATATTTGGAGTGAAACAGCAGAGAATAGATAAGTCAGTTGATTATGACTTATTCAGTAATACTGCATATTATTCAGGATATGTAAATGAAGAAGATGATAATAATAATGATTTAAGCTTTTTTATATGTAAGGAATCCTACAGTACTAACTATAGTATAGGAGATGAATATAATGATTAAAACAGCTGTTTATAAGTGCAAAACATGTGGCGCTATTTTAGTATTACAAGACAGTTTTTTAACTAAAGCAAAATGCAATATATGTAATCAGCCAATGGAAAAGCTTAATGAGGACTTTGATTTATCAGAAATCATAGAATGTGATAGCTGCAAAAATGAGACTGGAGAAATAGAAGAACCCTAAATAACTAATAAGAAAGGAGACAGAAATGGCTAATAAAACTTCAAAAATAAAAAAAGAACTTAATAAAATCCATAATACTTATGAAAACTTACTTATGACACCTTGGGGAAGTTTATATACTTCCTTGTCTATTTTTATTCCTAGATTAAAACGTGGCATATTTTCTTTTATAAACTACATGGACCACTTGTCACTTCCATATATGGATGATGAACATTTTATTGAAGAAACATGTAAAATCTTTGGTGTTACAAAAGAGGAATGTAAAGAGATTCCGTTAGTATGTATTAAGTCTAACTGGAATATGCTTTTTGCGCCATACATTACAACAACAGATAAAGATGGTAAGGAAGAGATTACAATACTTCCAATCAATAAAAGTGGCATTTATCCAACAACATTTAACCACAGAGAAAGTACAGAGTTTGTTGACTGGAATGCTTTGGAGGATTTCTAATGATTGATATTCAAACTAAAATGAAATCATTATTTGGTGGCAGTTGTTATGGATACTGCCTTGCGTATTTATTTAGTGAGCCTGATAAAGTTAATGATATTAAATATCTTACTTCTTGCTTTTTAGAAGGTTGGAAAAGAGGATATATTGATGATGATGGTTATGTAGCATATCCTTTACAATATATTCAGATGCTTTGTGGCATTAGATATAAAGACGTTGAAAAGCCTTCTATTCATAAGATCGAAGATATAAAAGAACTAACTATAGTAGAATATGCTTATAATAATGGCAGTCATTTTGTTGTAGTTAAGGATGGAAATGTTATATTTGATCCAAGCGGATATAGTTTGTCAGTAAAATATGGTATACCATTTACTTATAGAAAGTTTATAAAATAGGAGAAATAGAAATGAGCACATTTACACTTGTATTTACAGATCAAGAACTTAATGTTATTTTTGGCGCATTACAGGAAAGACCTTACAAAGAAGCAGCACCTGTAATAGATTCAATACGTATGCAGATTCAGGCTGCTCAGGAAGAGAAAGCTAGACACGAAGGACAAACAGAAGCAGAAGTAAAAGAAGAAGGAGATAAAGAATAATGAAGAAAGATTTAGTATGGATTCAGCAGGGTGGTATTGGTAATATTGTAATGCGTACAGCAATACTTCCAGAACTTAGAGAAAAATATAACGAGATTTATGTTATTGACCCATATGCAGATATTTGGGAAATCAATGATGTTGAAGGCTCATACGCTCAGGCACCTAACTCACTTTATAATCAGCTTATTAAAGGCAACGAAGATGTTGATGTTGTAGCAGAAAATCCTTATAATAACTCTGACTTCATTAAGAAAACAATCCACTTTAATGACGCAGTTCGTGATTTGTTTGGCTTTGAAAGAAAGGGAACAGAAGCATGTATGAATGATGCTATTGTTCTTCCAGTTGCTAAAAAGCATCCTGAGATTAAAGAAGATGTTAAAAACTTCTTAAATCAGCAGAAGAAACATAAATATGTTTTGATTCAGAATACTGGTGGACAGTCTCCTCTTGACCCAAATACTCAGATTCAGGGTATTGAGCCACTTGTAAGAAACTACAAGTTTATGGAAGCACTTGTTGCAAGATTACAGGAACTTTATCCAGATTATACTTTCATTCAGTATAAACTTCCTTCTGAAAAGCTTATTGATGGATGTGTTTCTGTTGAACGCCCATATCTTTGGTATAGAGTACTTGGTGAAACATTAGCAGAAGATAAAGATAACTTCGCTATTGTTATTGATTCTTCTTTACAGCATATTCTTGCTGGAACTAACTTAAACACTACTGTTATATGGGGTGAAACAAGACCAGAACATTTTGGACATGCTTGTCACCACAACATTGACTTTGCTAAAAATGATTTGACACAAGAAGAGCCATACTTCCAGTTGTTCCAAAATCGTCCCGCTGTAGTTCGCTTCAAGAAGCCAGAAGAGCTTATTGAAGAAATGACTTGGTTACCTGCAAGAAAGGAGAAATAAAAGTTGAGCGAGTTTTCAGTAATAGGCTCTGGAGCATTAATATGCTCTGGTAAATGTAGCTATTGTAGCGCCACTTCCGTTCAGGAATGTGACTATGAAGGCAAAAATATTAAGAAAGAAGATTTTGGAAAGATTGTTTGGGATTGGGACGGTCTTAAAAAAGTATTTGATACCAATCCAATCATTCAAGAAGCTATAAAAAACAAACAATCTATTGTATTAAACTGGTGGGCAGCGGAACCTTTAGACTTTTATCAAGATGCAGAAAAATACTGGGACTGGGTTCATGAGCACTATCCAGATTTAAAGTTCTCTGCGTTTATTTCTACTAATGGCATTCCACTTGCAAGAAAAAAGGTAGTAGAATGGGTTTATAGAATGCATGAAAAGTATGGTCTTGAACTACAACTTTCACATGATGGTGTTGGACAGAGAGTAAGAACCAGAACATTTGATCCATTATATTCTTCGTCTACAAGAGACACCATAGTAAAGATGGTAAAAGATGGTATTATTACAATGATTAATGCTACACTTAACCAGTATAACTGCAGTCCAATGGCAAACTTTGCATATTTCCAAAAATGGCGATATGACAACCACTTGGAAACGACTAATCTTAGATTGATTAAGCTTAATCATAATAATGACGCAGAATATACTGGTCCATTCAGACTTAAAGGTGAAAATCTGGACAGGTATATGCATGAGATGGAAACAATCTGGATGCATTCTTATATATCAGACCCAAATGACCCATATTGGGTACCATATAGAGGCTATTTTGAAAATCAGATGACAAGGTGGGAACTTAAACAGGGTGAAGGCGGATGTGAAAGCTTTAGTAAGGGACACAGAGATTGGACCTGGTGTTGTAATACTAAGGGCGAATATGTATTCTGTCAGTTGTGTTCTGACCCAACAACTAATCCTAATCCAAACTGTGAGCAGCCAGAAAACTGTAAGCATTGTGAGTTCAGAAACTATAATGAATGCTGGCCTTGCCCTGATATGCAGATGAGTGAAGACTGTGAATATAAAAAAGCATATATTCGAATGGTTCTTAGAATGAAAGAATACATTAATATTATAAATGGTTTCCGTGGTACAATAAGCCAGTTAAATAGGGTATTAAATAATAACAACAAACAATGTTGTTGTAATAATGAACCTCGTAATAACTGTAATACTGTTACAGTACAAAGATTGGGAGAACAGTTTAGATAATGAAAACAGAAGATATAGTTTCATCATTAAATCTATTAGTGAGCACAAGCAAAACTTTACAAGACTTGCTTATAAAAAAAGCAAGGGAGATTCTTTGTAAGAAAATAGATAAAGTTATTGTTGAAGAAAATGGTGCTATAAATGAGATGTCTTTTTTGGATTCAACTAAACTTCCTTATAGAAATAAGGATGGATACTATATCTATACTTTTTTGATTTTCACAGAAGATTATAAAACCTTTGAAAAAGGCTATTTGAAAAAGTGTAAAGATAGCTGGAAAACTGCTTTTCCTAATATGCGTATTGTTTACATAAGTAAAGTTGATATCCCTAAAAATGCCCATATTTTATTGTTAAGCTACTTTAATAAAGGCATTTATTGTGAAGCCAGTACATATATAAATAGAGACGCCAGAGATATACTTCCTCTGGGACTAGACTCTTTTTGTATGGGGGAAAGATTTATATACTTTATGTTTAATAATAAGCCAACCGAAGAAATAACTGAACCACCTGTGTATAATGTAGAAACGGTAGTGAACTGGCTTACAGAAATAGACAGGTTCGTAGACGGTTTTAACTATTTCTGCTTTTCTGATAAAAGATTAGACGATAAAAATAAAATAATGACACTTTCTAATGAAAGTAAAGAAGTATTTAAGGAATATCTTACTGAAAAGGGATTTAGAAATGAAAGATATCTTTTATGCTATGATCCATTCAAAGCAAAAAACTATGTACTATTTGAGGACTAAAAAATGTGGGACAAGATTAAAGATTTTATGGTAACAGTTGAAGAAAATGATACAGTAAAAAAGATGACATTTGAAGAAGCATCAAATCTTGATACTAATGATACTTATAACTTTTTAATGTTTACATTTCCAGAAGACCCAGAAAACTTCTTTACTACTGGATTTAGAAAAGATTGTATTGACAGTTGGAAAGCAGCTTTTCCTAAAATGAGGATTATAAAAGTAAATGTTAGGGACTGTATCCACCTTAATAAATGGGTTTCAGAATCCTATCACGCTAAAAGCTATCCAAACGACTGCTTAAGACCATTATTTCTAGGATACTTAAACAATGGCATTTATTGTGATGCAGATGTTTTCTTAATAAAAAATGCAAAAAAAGAACTTCCACTTACAAGCTATGAATGTTTCGTTGGGCAATATGCATGTTCTGGAACATTCCTCTTTAATAAAAACAAAGGAAATCCAGAAATGGAAAAATGGTTCCATTTATATGATAAGTTTGAAACATTTGATAGAATATTTACTGATTGTATAACATATTTAGACGGAAGAGATAGAGGTGAGTTAAAGATACCAGAGTTTGACACTTGTGGTATAGTAAATCATCTTGCGGGTGTATTCTTAAACATTAGGGATAAAATACCCTTTACTATGTCGTTTAGCATGCAGGAAGATAAAAAATGTATTGCTGTATTCTCAAAAGAGTGTTATGATACAATGCTAAAATACCTAAATGAAAAAGCAGTTAATAATCCAGAATATAAGACTTTATTACAAGATGATGCAAAGGAATACTTTTTATTCGTTTAGTTAAAAGCTGGACCATTATAACAGTGGTTACATCTTACACAAGTTCCATAACAACCACCATCACATGCATCAAAGCAGTTATTATTGCATCTTTCGCAAACGTTGTCTCCATCAGTAATCCAATGTCCGTTTGAATGCTTATTTTTTAGCCATGTACTTCCTATTCTAGTTGGAGAAGAATCAAATGTTTCTATAGCTACAGCGTCATCACAGTATGTAGTATTATAAACTGGATACTTTCTTGCTAATGATGTTCCATCTACAGTATTTGTATCCAGCACAGAACCACCACCATATTGAGCCCTTATTCCATAAACTTGATATTCTCCAGCTGTACAACCTTGACAGTCATTGCAGGCAAGAGAAAAGTCCTGCTCTTCAGAAATCTTTAATGGATACGGTGTTTTTTCAGGAAAAGTCATTATCTATATACCCCACAAGTAGTTGATGTTACGCAGCTTTTTGTACATCCAGTAGTACAAGAAGTAGTGCAGTTTGTAGTACATCCTGTAGTGCAAGCACGTGTACATCCAGTAGTACATCCAGAAGCACAAGAACTAATACAACCGCCAGTACAAGAAGTAGTACAACCTACGCATCCCGTATCACAAGAACTAGCACAAGAACTAGTACATCCAGTAGTACAGTTTGTAGTACAGCTCCTAGTACAAGAAGTGGTACAGTTTGTAGTACAAGAAGTAGTACAGCTACTAGTACATCCAGAAGCACAAGAACTAGTACATCCAGTAGTGCAAGAAGTAGTACATTGGCTAGTACAGCCTGTAGTACAGCTTCTAGTACATCCAGTAGTACATTGTGTAGTACAGTTTCTAGTACATCCCGTAGTGCAAGCAAGCGTACATCCAGTAGTACAACCTTCATTACAAGAGCTTACACATAAATCGCAACCTACACACGTGTCATTGCAACCGTCATCACACGATATACAAACATCTGTAGTAGGATCATCAGTTAAAGTACCAGCCTCACAGTCTCTTACTAAAAGTTTACAGCTCTTAGAATAGTTACCAGTATTACAGTTTCCCCTACAGGTTACTTTGTTACCACAATCATCTACATTCATCAATCCACAGTCATATTCTGTTTGTCCACCATTACAAGTAGTAACATCAGCAACAATACCCGGCTGACAGTTAGCAACAACGCCTTTTTCACAATAAGTTCTTGTATTATTATTAGGACATGTTACGCCACCGATACATGTAAGGCCAGTTATACCAGATTGAGTTACAATAGTACCACAAGAAACATCTTCAAAGCACCTTAAGCCAAGCTTACTACAGTTCTGGTTATTTTGACATCCATCACATGAGTTTTGACATTCAACACAGGTTGGTGCGGTTGTTGTACCTTGACATCCAGCAGTTATTTGGTCACATTTAGTTGTATTTTTGCAGTCTGGTATTATTTCTACTTCACCATCACACTGAATACAAGTTGTTCCAACGTTTCCAGTACAATCATTACATCCAGTTGTACATCCATCATTACATTCATCAGTACAAGCTACATTACAACCAGTTGTACATCCACTATTACATCCAGTGGTACATGCCTCAGTACAAGTTTCAGAGTAAACATCTACCTGACAGTTTGCTGTACAGTTTGTTGTACAAGAAGCAGTACAGTTTTTAGTACATGAACCAGTGCAAGAAGTAGTACAGTTTGCGGTACATGAACCAGTACATCCATTAGTGCATCCAGTCGTGCACGAACCAGTACATGCTGCGGTACATCCAGTTGTACACCCATTAGTACAGCCAGTACAAGTATTATTATGGTCATAACAAGCATTACATCCTGTACAGTTATAACAATCGTTGTCACACTGAATACAGGTTACTGTTCCAACACAATAAAGCGGATGATACCAACCATTTTCTCTTCCTGGTGTTTTAGGCCACTTAAAATCTTTTGGATTTCTATACATCCAGATAGATGGGTCTGAGCCTACATTAGAACGCTTACAATAAGCTTCATATTCTGTAAGAACTTTATAGAGATTATTGGTGTGTCTAACATATGGTCTTTCATTTACTGAGTAACCATTATTTTCACGGTATACTACATTATTATTTTGTTGAGTTTTCTGACTTAGCGTATCATCTGCAATGTAACCTATTGATTGTGCTGGAAAGTTCATTTATTACATTCTCCGTTATTCGTGACAGTGTCTTACTCCACTGTTAATAGTACGCATATCTGGTACAGGAGATGGGTCTTCCATTTCTCCAGCTGCCACTAACATTTCATCAATGTGTGCAGGATTAGTAGTACCAACTAATACGTAATCTATGTCTTTATTGTTGCAGATTAGAGTATCATTCCATCTATACCAGTCAGGTGCAGTTGTAAGTTGAAGCATTCTTCCACTTTCATGTGGCATCATATCTATAATAGTATAGCCTTTTTCTTTGAGATAATGAATACCTTTTTCACCAATAGCATCCCATACTGTAAGGCCGTGCATTTGTATAAATGCAGAAGGTTTTTCGCTATTTGCACCTTTATCGTTTAATGAGTTAAATGATACTTCTGCAACTTCGAATACTTTATTTTCTGGGTCTACTTCATTTAAGAACATAAGAAGTCTTTCGTATGTAACATGAGCTGAAAATCCAATCTTCTTTATAAGACCCTTTTCTTTAAGCTTTAGCAAAATAGGTGTAAGTCTTTTATAAAGATTAATGTCTGCGTCAATATCGTAGTTCTGACTATGCTGCATATCAAAAATGGCGTGCAATAAATAAGCATCAAAATACTTGGCGTTTGTATACTCAAGCTGTTTATTCAAAACATCTGTAATGCATTCTTCCAAGTCTGCATCGCTCATAAGATATAAAGACTTGTGATATGTATCAGTATAAAGTCCGTTAAAAAGGGGAAGTTTATCTACAATAAAATAATCTTCTCTTTTCTTATCCTTGAACCATTCACCAAACTGTTTTTCAAACTTGTTAGGGCCTTGATAGCCCCAACCTAAATCAATAAGCTTAATGTTGTGTGAATCTGCGTAATCTAAAACTTCGTTGGTAGCAAAACAGCCACCAACTCCTACTCTGCTAATCTTTTTTTCCATTTCTAAATCTCCTAATAAGTTTTCTTACTTTATTAGTTATTTTTTTCCAAAATGGTAGAGTTCTTTCATCAAGTTCTTGAACTGCTTTAAGAAGAATACCAACACTATCATTGATACGCATTGTGTCTTTGTTTTCTCCTGAAAGAAGTTCAGGTGTATCATCAGCAATAAATCCGATATGTACTAAGCTATTTTCACTCTCTGTTTTATATCTGTAAGAAACTACATTTGTGTTTCCAATCAAGTTCAAAGCACAACCCATATAAGGAGTAATGTCCTTTTTAAGGCTTCTCTTTGAATATGTAGACAAACAGTTTGCAGTAACTTGGTTCGCATTTACTGCTGTTACAAACATTCCAGAATCACACTGACAAGACATATTTGCCATTACATATGTTCTGTAGTTTGTAGTGTCATTAGCACAACACAAGAAAGAAGTACTTATATTTCCAGCTTCTAAATCTTTATTAAACTGGTCATTCTTAAAGAATAACTGCGGTCTGAATGTACATCCGCATTGATATGCAAATGCGAATACAAGGCAGCAAGTAGAATCAAACCCTATAGAAAGTGGATAAAGAGCACATCTTGTACTTGTAAATGAAGCATTTATCAAATCTGGATTATAAGCATTAGTACCAG
>Ga0247611_10002934_pt1 | contig 26318 bp, 23 predicted proteins | sample 177DNAGHGhighgp2_FD_192422 | JGI IMG/M metagenome (GOLD analysis project Ga0247611, IMG submission 192422) | Sheep rumen microbial communities from Palmerston North, Manawatu-Wanganui, New Zealand - 1770 DNA GHGhigh gp2 | ecosystem: Host-associated > Mammals > Digestive system > Stomach > Rumen... | reverse complement strand
CCCTGGCATCACCCGTATAGAAGCGGTTCGCCTGGGTCGCAGGTCTTACCATCGGCTCCTTCGCCACATTTCCGTTAAATGTATTCATCATCTTTAATAAATTACCGAACACTATCGCCCCCCCCCCAAAAAAATAATTCTATTGGGCATCAGGATATAACAACCAGCGGTAAAGGTTACAACCAACAAAGTTACCAACAACCTCACAAAAATACAACAGCAACAAATCAAAACTATACAACTCGGGAACCGACAAAAAATAAAAGGCATCGGCGACAGAGTGCGTAAAACCGCACAGAATGAAGACGGGAACACCAAACAGCAACGGAAGATACCGACCCTCACGCCCAAACTCAACGGCGGTCGTCATGATGAAACCACAACCTATCGCAAGCAGAAAACACCCAAAACTGCCTTTACACAGACGGGACTCAACAATCAAAACGTCGGGCGGAACAATATCGGGCAGAGCATAAGTGCAGGCAACAGACGTCAGACCACAACCCACAATGTTACCCAAAAGAACAATAAACAGCATACGCCAGTCACCATACGCACGGATAAAACCTGCAGTGCCAGTATAAAGCTTAAGCGTGTAGTGAACAACGGCTAGCAGACCAAAAGCAAATAAAACAGCACCAGCAACACCGCCAACACGAAGGTTCACAACACAACCAATACTGATACAAAGACCGGCAACAATACCGGAACGAAAAATAAATAACTCCTGTTTCATGGGTGCAAAGATACATAAAAACTACATATCCAGCAAATTATTTTCCATAACTTACACCACACAAACGCAATTCACACGCGGAAAAAAGCAAATATATTTGGCTCTTAACACACTTTTTAGTAATTTTGCCACCGAATATGGAGACTTCTAATTTTAACACACAAGAAAAAAAACAGGCGCTGGAACTATATCACAACGTCTGCCAACTAATAGAAACATCATTCACACAGAATGATGTGGCACGGCTGAGACACCACCTCGCAAACATCATAGAGCGACACCGGCTCACAAGAAACATCTTCGGACTGAACCCCTTAATCATGGGACTACAGACAGCACAACTCGTCGTACAGGAGATAGGACTGCGACGAGATGCAGTCATAGCCATACTCCTCAGACCAAGCGTAGAGGAAGGCTATCTTACCATAGACGACGTACAAAGCGACTTCGGAGAGTCAGTGGCGCGTATACTACGGGGGTTGGGACGAATACAGCAGCTATACAAGAAAAACCCGGTCGTCGAGTCGGAAAACTTCCGAAACCTGCTGCTATCATTCGCAGAGGACATGCGCGTCATCCTGATCATGATAGCAGACCGGGTCAACCTCATGCGGCAGATTCGAGACACACAGCAGCTGGAGGCAAAACGGCAGGTCAGCGAGGAAGCGGCATACCTCTATGCACCGCTCGCACACAAGCTCGGACTATACAAGCTCAAGTCGGAACTGGAGGACCTCTCACTCAAGTACATGGAGCACGATGCATACTACCACATCAAGGACAAACTCAGCGAAACCAAGAAAAGCCGAGACGCATATATCCAACAGTTCATCAAACCTATCGAGGAACGCCTCAAGGAATCGGGACTCAAATTCCATATCAAGGGAAGAACCAAGTCCATACACTCCATCTGGCAGAAAATGAAAAAGCAGAAGTGTCCCTTCGAGGGGGTATACGACTTGTTTGCCATACGGGTCATATTAGAGGTCGACGGCGACCGGGTGGAAGACAGGGAAATGCACCATCGCGAGGTGGTACAGTGCTGGCAGACTTTTGCCATCATCACGGCCATGTACCAACCGAACCCAAAACGGCTGAGAGACTGGATCAGCGTACCTAAGTCCAACGGATATGAGTCGCTACACATCACGGTGTTGGGACCGGAAAAGAAATGGGTCGAGGTGCAGATTCGTACAGAACGAATGGACGAGGTGGCTGAGCGGGGAGTGGCCGCTCACTGGCGATACAAGGGGGTCAAGGGGGATGCCGGCATGGACGAGTGGCTCACAAACATCAGAACAATGCTCGAAACAAGCGACGGACTCGACGCCATGGACCAGTTCAAGATGGACCTCTACGAGGACGAGGTGTTTGTATTCACACCAAAGGGTGACCTCTTCAAATTCCCAAAGGGGGCAACCGTGCTCGACTTCGCATACCATATACATTCCAAAATTGGAAACCAGTGCACAGGAGGACGCATCAACGGACATGTCGTACCACTACGACAGCAGCTGCAAAGCGGAGACCAGGTCGAAATACTGACCGCAGCCAACCAGAAGCCAAAACAGGACTGGCTGAACATCGTCAAGACGTCACGGGCCAAGTCGAAAATACGACTGGCACTGAAGGAAACGCAGGTCAAGGAGGGGCTGTTCGCCAAAGAGACCCTGGAGCGCAAGTTCAAAAACCGCAAGATAGAGATGGACGAAAGCTTGATGCAGACGCTCATCAGAAAGCTCGGATTCAAGGAGGTCAGCGACTTCTACCGACAGATAGCATCAGGAGAACTGGATGCAGGATACGTGCTCGACAGATATGCAGAACTACAACAGGGTGACCAGCCCGTCACGGGCAACAACGTGGCAGAGAGTGCGGCCAACTTCGTACTCGATGAGAACCGGCTGCCGGGCAACGCCATACTGGACGACGTGCTGGTCATAGACCGTAACCTCAAAGGCATCGACTACCAGCTCGCACGGTGCTGCCAGCCCATCTATGGCGACGACGTCTTCGGTTTCGTCACCATCAACGGAGGCATCAAGATTCATCGCATGGACTGTCCCAACGCGCCAGAGCTGCGAAAGCGATTCGGATATCGCATCGTCAAAGCTAAATGGAGCGGCAAGGGGGCATCGCAATATGCCATCACCCTCCGCGTCGTCGGAAACGACGACATCGGAATCGTCAACAACCTCACCAGCATCATCTCAAAGGACGAGAAACTCATCCTCCGCTCCATCAACATCGACTCCCACGACGGACTCTTCAGCGGCAATCTCTCCATCATGATCGACGACAACACCCGCCTCGAAGCCCTGCTCAAAAAACTCCGCACCGTCAAGGGAATCAAACAAATAGAACGCATCTAACCCCCCTTCTCTAAACTCTCATCTCTAAACTCTAAACTCCCCCCATGATCTTCTATTTCTCCGGAACAGGCAACACCAAGTGGGCAGCCCACCAACTCGCAACAGTCACAGGCGAGCAGCTGCGCTATATACCCGATGAACTCGGCAACACCGAACCCTATATACTCAACGAGGGCGAACGCCTCGGATTCTGCTTCCCCACCCACGGCTGGCAACCGCCACGCATCGTACGCGACTTCATCCGGCGCTCAACGTTCAACGTACAGCGTTCAATGGTCAATGGTCAATGTTCAATGTTCAATGGTCAATGGTCAACGGTCAATGGTCAATGTTCAATGTTCAATGGTCAATGTTCAATGGTCAATGGTCAATGTTCAATGGTCAATGGTCAATGTTCAACGTACATCTACGCCCTGACCACCTGTGGCGACAACATGGGCTATGCCATGCGTATCTTCGAAAAAGAGTTGGGCAACAAGGGACTGCATACCGATGCACGCTTTGCCCTTGTCATGCCGGAGTCGAACGTCTGCTTCTCATTCCTCCACCTGGATACTGACGAGAAGGCAAAACAGAAAGTCGAGGCAGCACGTCAGCGCATGACGCATATCTGCCACGTCGTCCAACAGCGACAACGAGGCATCGAGGAACTCGTCAAGGGTGCCATACCTTACACCTATACTTATATCATCGGGGGCTACTACAACAAGCACCTGATAACCGACCAACACTTCTGGGTCGACAACGAGGCATGCATACAATGCGGACTGTGCCAGAAGCTATGTCCTGTCGACGACATCAAAGGAGCACCGCCCGTGTGGATCCACAACGGACGGTGCACAAATTGTCTCGCATGTTATCACCATTGCCCCTCTCATGCCATCCATTGGGGAAACATGAAACGCGGACAATATCTCCTTAGTAAACTCTTGGCCCAAAAATAGCCGTGCCGATACGCACCATGGTACTGCCCTCCTCAATGGCTATCTTGTAGTCGTGGCTCATGCCCCAAGAGCGTTCGCAGAAGTAGTCGGCATCAGCAAAAAACTGCTCCTTCACCTGCTTGAAGAGTTCACGACCCTTACGGAACTCAGAACGTATCTGCTGCATGTCATCCACATACGAAGCCATCATCATCAGACCGCAGATCCGAACATGCTCAAGCTCACGCCAGCTGCCGTCAGCCAGCAGCTGCCACAAGGCATCGGGAGTCAAACCGTATTTGGTCTCCTCCTCGGCAATGTGCAATTCCAGCAGCACGTCAATGGTGCGACCGCACCTCGCGGCCTGCTTGTCAATCTCCTTCAGCAGCTTCAGCGAGTCAACGGCTTCTATCATCGTAATGTAAGGGGCAATATACTTCACCTTGTTAGTCTGCAGGTGACCGATGAAATGCCAGCGGATGTCCTGGGGCAACGTCGCCACCTTGTGACGAAGCTCCTGCTCGTGGCTCTCGCCGAAGATGCGCTGACCCTCAGCGTAGGCAGCCTCGATATACTCGTTAGGATGGTACTTGCTGATAGCCACAAGGCGTACACCCTGCGGCAAATCGGCCAGCACCAGCTTCAGATGACCCTTTACGTCGTAATCCATAGTTTTACTGAGCTTCAAATTCCGGCTTGGCGTCTTCCTCCGTACTCTTGGCGTCTTCCTCCGTACTCTTGCCATACTCGAAGACATCCATCAGCGTAGTTTCATTGACAGAGGCGATGACATAGTCAACCATCGTCGTACCCATCACACGCTCGATGTTCCCAACGGCACCCTTCAACGTACCGGCCTGCACGAGGTAGTTGACATTGGAACGCTTCTCCTTCTCCGTCTTCTCATCGATGGTGATAAACTGCAGCTTCGTCTTATACCAGCGGTCAGCCATCTCCTCGTCAGAGAAGAATATCTCCTTGTACGGAGCTATCTTGATGTCCTTGATGGTAAACTCACCGCTGATATAGCTCGACATCTCTTCCATGATGCGCTTCTCAGCCTCCGTGAACGACAGGGCATCCACCACATAACTCTCAGTCACTTTCTTCTGCAAGCCGTCCTCCATCACTTTCTCGTAACCGATCTTGCACTCAAACCATATTGCTGTTCTTGATCTCATATCTTATTCAATTATTTCTTATTCAATTATTGATAACACTTTACGTTTCATTATTTCTGTATGCCACGGCTGTTGGTACCACCCAGCGCTTTCTTTTTCTGTTCCGTGATGCGCTCGATAATCTGAGACGATATCAGTCGGGCACGCTCAGGAGACAATCCTGACTCGGCAGTCATCTCGTCCTGAACTTTCATCAGCTCGTCTATCGTCGACTCGCTCTCCGACATGAACTTCTTTTCGCTGTTGTTCATGTAGTCCTTATTATATATCTTGGAGAGAATGCGCTCGGCTTCTTTCTCGTACCTCCTGCGGAATATCTCCTCGGCTTTGGCATCGTAGTCGCGCTGCGTCGGCAACGTGTCTTCCAACAAGGAGTCACCTTGAACGCCCAACCCCAGTTCCTCAGGGGTGATGCCGTCGTCGAGCAGGTCGTCCATAGGCTGACGGGGAGCGGGCTTTACAAATTCTACAGGGCTTGTTTCAGGAAACAGTTCGAAATAGATGCCTACGAAAGCCAGCGCAATAAACAAAGCCAGCAAGCCCGTTACGACAGAGCGCAACGTACTACGCCGATGCATGACAGCCTTCAACAGGTCCTCGGGGGTGTCGAAACGGGCTTCCGGCAACTCGCTGACGGCTTTCTTCACAGCAGCACGGTATTCGATGGGCAGGTCTGACTGTTCCACCACACTCTGAAGAAATCGACCGATACTATACACGTCGCAACGATCGTCGACCGAACCTCCAGACAGCACCTCAGGAGCCACATACTGCGCATCATCACCATAAAAAGCCTGCTTGTCGGCCAGCTGCTGGTAGAAGGAACCATGCGAAAGCAGCATGAGGGCATGGTCGCCTTTCCGCACAAAAATCGTTCTCGGAGAGTAGCAGACGTGTCTCACACCCTGCTGGTGCAGATAGCTGGTGATATCCACCAGGTCTTTCAGCACATTGTCCAAGAAGTCCTTGCCTGCTACAATAGCGGGATTGTCCTTTAACAGCTGTTCGAAAGTCTGATAGTTGCCCGGCGCCAGTACCAGACGCTTCACGTCTCCCTGCTCCTTAACCAGCGTAAAGTGCAACTGGCGGCTGTGGTTCAAGGTCTTGTTCTGCTCACACTCGCTCTCCAGCGCCTTGGTAAATGCAAGGTTCTGACTCAGCTCTTCATGCACTTCCACCACGCCACGCCACTTGCCGTCAATTTGTTCACGGTAGTAATCGCCGATGGGCAGATGCGTCTTTTGCTGCTTGCCTTCATTGCGCGCGGCCAACAATTCTTCGTAGTTCATACTTCGTTTATTACATTTTGGTGCGCAAAAGTACAAAAAAAAATACAATCCGCCATTTTAATTGATAATTATTTTAGGGGGAAGCAAATTTTTCACACTTCACTTTTCACTTTTCACCTAATAATACTACCTCTCAGTATCGTCGAAAGTACTTTCGTTCGAGAAAACAAAAAAATTTTTTGGTTTTCTTCTCACTTATTCGTACCTTTGCAGTCGATTTACGAAAAATTGACAACAATGCCAGAAATATCAGTTCGCGGACTGGAAATGCCCGAGTCACCGATTAGGAAACTCGCTCCACTTGCCGCAGCAGCCAAAAAACGTGGTACCAAGGTGTACCATCTGAACATTGGACAGCCTGACCTGCCCACACCGAAGGTTGGTCTGGACGCCTTAAAACAAATAGACAGAACCATTCTCGAGTATTCACCATCGCAGGGCTATCTGAGCTATCGCGAAAAGTTGGTTCACTACTACGCGAAATACAATATCAACGTCACCGCAGACGACATCATTATCACGTCAGGTGGTAGCGAAGCCGTTTTGTTCGCATTCATGTCGTGTCTGAACCCGGGCGACGAAATCATCGTACCCGAACCTGCCTACGCCAACTACATGGCCTTTGCCATCTCGGCAGGAGCGAAGATTCGCACCATTGCCACTACCATCGACGAAGGTTTTTCATTGCCCAAGGTGGAAAAGTTTGAAGAACTTATCAATGACCGTACGAGGGCCATCATGATATGCAACCCCAACAACCCGACGGGCTATCTCTACACCCGTCGTGAGATGAACCAGATTCGCGACCTGGTGAAGAAGTACGACTTGTACCTTTTCTCCGATGAAGTATACCGCGAATACATCTACACGGGATCGCCCTATATCTCGGCCTGCCATCTGGAAGGTATCGAGCAGAACGTCATCCTCATCGACTCCGTATCGAAACGCTATTCTGAGTGCGGCATCCGCATCGGGGCACTGATCACCAAGAATCAGGAAGTGCGCAAGGCGGTGATGAAGTTTTGTCAAGCCCGCCTCTCCCCTCCCCTTATCGGCCAGATTGTTGCCGAAGCATCGCTCGACGCCCCTGAGGAATACCTGCGCGATGTCTACGACGAATATGTGGAGCGCCGTAAATGCCTGATTGACGGACTGAACCGCATACCCGGTGTCTATTCTCCCATACCTATGGGGGCCTTCTACACAGTAGCTAAACTACCCGTCGACAGTGCAGAGGAGTTCTGCCGCTGGTGCTTGGCTGAGTTCAACTACGAGGGCGAGACGGTGATGATGGCTCCCGCAGCCGGTTTCTACACCACACCGGGTGCCGGCATCGACCAGGTGCGTATCGCCTATGTCCTGAAGAAGGAAGATCTGGAGCGTGCGCTCTTCGTACTTCGCAAGGCGTTGGAAGCCTACCCTGGACGAACCGTGTAAAGGTTGAAAGTGGAAAAAGGTTAAAAGGTCAAAGTTAAAAGGTTTGAATCTTCCTCTTTTTATAGCCCGCAAGATACACCGCTCTGACGGTGGACAGCAGGAGGTGAGTCGTCCGGCTATCCTCATTGCCACAATAGGTGTAGCCATCGGATTGGCGGTCATGATTGTCACTGTGTCGGTGGTATTCGGTTTCAAGCATACCATCCGCGACAAGGTGGTAGGCTTTGGAAGTCACATACAGGTCACCAACTTCCTGGCACACGACGAAACCATGCCCGTTCCAGTCAGCATCAGCGATTCACTGATGCAGGTTATGTGTGACATACCGGGCGTTCGCCATGTGGAACGCTTCTCCATGACCCAGGGACTGCTGAAGACGGACGATGACTTCTTAGGAGTGGCCTTCAAGGGTGTTGGCCATGACTACGACCTGACCTTTCTACGGGAAAATCTCGTGGAGGGCGAGGTGCCGCATTTCTCTACTGAGAAGTCCAGTTACCAGCTGCTCATCTCGCAGATGATGGCTGACAAACTGAACCTGAAGGTCGGCGACCGCGTCTTTGCCTACTTCATTGGCAACGAAGATGCTCGTGCCCGAAAATTTACAGTGAAGGGCATCTACCAGACCAACATGACACAGTTCGACCAGTCACTGTGCTTTACCGACTTCCCCACCCCCGTCAAGCTGAACGGCTGGGAGAAGGATCAGTGTTCGGGTGCAGAGGTGCTGGTCAGCGACTTCGACAAGTTGGATGAGACGGCGGCGGTGTTTGTTAAGGAGGTCAACCGTCAGACAGACAAATATGGTGACATCATGACGTCCGAGACTATCTATGACGCCTATCCTCATATCTTTTCGTGGCTCTCGCTGCTCGACATTAACGTGTGGATTATCCTCGTGCTGATGATTTGTGTGGCAGGATTCACCATGATTAGCGGACTGCTAATCATTATCCTCGAACGCACACAGATGATAGGCATCCTCAAGGCGTTAGGTATGCGCAACGATACCGTGCGCCATACCTTTCTGTGGTTTGCTGCCTTCATCATAGGCCGCGGACTGCTCTGGGGCGATGTCTTGGGCATTGGCCTGGTCGTCCTGCAGCAACAGACAGGGATGGTACACCTCGACCCTGCCAACTACTACGTTGACACGGCACCAATGGAACTGAACATCCCTGTTGTCGTCATTCTCAATGTCGTCACCCTGCTGGTATCGGTCTTCGTGCTGGTGGCACCCAGCTATCTGGTGTCGCACATCCACCCGGCACGCTCCATGCGCTACGAGTAACAGACAACGACGAATTACATTAACGATATTAAGATATAACGTCCTAACGAATAAAAACTTAAGAACTATGGAAAGAACTTGGAGATGGTTTGGCAAAAAAGACAAGATTACGCTTGCACAACTGAGACAAATCGGCGTTGAGGGCATCGTCACCGCATTGCACGACGTACCTTTAGGCCAAGTATGGACCCGTGAGAAAATCCGCGATCTGCGCGAATACATCGAGAGCTACGGCATGCGCTGGAGCGTGGTGGAGAGCCTGCCCGTGGTGGAGACCATCAAGTATGGCGGTCCCGACCGCGACGAACAGATAGAGGTCTATAAGGAGTCGCTGCGCAATCTCGCGGCAGAGGGCATCCATTGCATCTGCTACAACTTCATGCCCGTACTGGACTGGGCGCGCACCGACCTGTTCCACGACAACCCCAACGGCGCTACGAACCTCTACTTCAACTACGCCGAGTTTGCCTACTTCGACATCTATATCCTCAAACGTCCGGGTGCCCGCGAGGAATGGGAAAAGTTCAAGTTCCCCGAAGGCTGGGGTCAGGGACGCAGCGTCATTGCCGAATGCGACGAGCTGGCCAAGACCATGACGCCTGAGAAGGACCACAAACTGGTGGAGAACATCGTCATCAAGACGCAGGGCTTCGTCTCGGGTAATTTTAGTGAGAACGATGAGGCTCCTGTCCAGAAGTTCCGCGAATTCCTCGACCTCTACAAGGGCATCGACAAAGCCAAACTGCGCGAGAACATGAAGTACTTCCTCGAGGCCATCATGCCCGTTTGCGAGGAGTGCGGCATGAACATGTGCGTCCACCCCGACGATCCCCCCATCGAGATTCTCGGCCTGCCGCGCATCGTACGTACTGAGGAGGATATCCAGTGGTTCCTCGATGCGGTGCCCAACAAGCACAACGGCCTGACCTTCTGTGCCGGTTCTTTGAGCGCCGGTGCCTACAACGATGTCGTTGACCTGGCTAAGAAGTTTGCCTCGCGTACCCATTTCGTACATCTGCGTTCGTGCCACATCTTCCCCAACGGCGACTTCACCGAGGCCAGCCATCTGGGCGGTCGTGCCGACCTCATCGAGCTGTGTCGCATCTTCGAGAAGGAGAATCCTGCATTACCCATGCGTGTGGACCACGGCATGACGTTCACCGACGTCCCTGGCGGCATCATGGATGAAAGCAGTCACGGCCACAATGCCGGCTACACCCTGCTGGGCCGTATGTTCGCCCTCGGTCAGGTACAGGGCATCCTCGCCACCGTTGACCGCGAACTCGGCATCGAATATAAACAACCCGGATTCTTCGACTAAAGATCGAAGTGTGGCGTTGCAATCTTCGACTAAAGATCGAAGTGTGGCGTTGCAATCAGATACCAAGTAGACTAACAATAATATGAAACCATACAAATTTCAACCTTACTTGAAGACCACCATCTGGGGTGGTTACCAAATAGCACCGTTCAAGGGCATTTATACTGCACAGCCTAACATTGGCGAAAGCTGGGAAATCAGTGGCGTTCCGGGGCATGAGAGTGTGGCTGTGGAGCGTGGCCTTATCGACGACGTGGACGTTGGTTTGAACCTCACTCAACTCATCGACAAGTACAAAGGCCTCTTGATAGGCAACAAGGTCTATAAGAAGTTCGGCAACAAGTTTCCGTTGCTGGTGAAGTTCATTGACTCACGTCAGGACCTGAGCGTACAGGTACATCCAGACGACAAGCTGGCGATGGAGCGTCACGGATGTGCCGGAAAGACCGAGATGTGGTATGTCATCAAAAGCGATGTAGGCTCAAAAATCTATGCAGGTCTTTCGAAAAGCATTACCCCGGAAGAATATGAGCAGCTTGCTACGGCTGAACCCATAAACGGCCATTCTCCCATGCAAGATGTCATAGCAACGCACGAAGCTCACGAAGGCGACCTCTACTTCCTTCCCGCTGGCCGACTGCATGCCATTGGAGCGGGTAACTTCCTAGCAGAGATTCAGCAGACAAGTGATATTACCTATCGTGTCTATGACTTCGGGCGCAAGGATGCCCACGGCAATCCGCGAGAACTGCACATCGAACAGGCTAAGGAAGCTATTGACTATCAGGTATGGCCGGAGTACCGCACATCTTATGACTCGACGAAACCAACCAGCCAGCTTATCAACTGTCCTTATTTTGTCGTACACCGTGTCGTTGTTCAAGTAGCCCAGCAGATTGATTTCCAATGCGATTCCTTCGTCATTGTGATGTGTCTGTGGGGTGAGGCCAATATCAACGGCATCCATATCAGCCAAGGTGAGACCATCCTTGTTCCTGCCTGCGAGAATGTTCTATATATTTTTGGAAACGCCACCTTCCTCACTGCCACCATGTAATTTTATCGTTACGCTGATACTTTCTGCCAAGATACAAAACAAGTACTAAAAACAAGAAGAAAAGCGGATTATCTTTTGGTGTTTCAATGGATTTGTACTACCTTTGCAGAAATTCTTAAAAACCTTATTCATATTATGAAGTTAAACGAAATACTGAGCGGCCAGATGAATGCCGCAGAGTGGGAAGCAAAGGGCTATGAGCTTCCAAAGTTTGATATTGCTAAGTTGCGTGAGAAGACGGCCAACGAACCCACATGGGTACACTTTGGCGGTGGTAACATCTTCCGTGCCTTCCCTGCTGCCATTCTGAACGATGCGCTGAACACGGGCAAGTACGACCGTGGTGTCATCGTGGCCGAGACCTTCGACTTTGAGGTTATCGACAAGGCGTACGCTCCTTATAACAACCTGTCACTGTGCGTGAACCTTTGCTCAGACGGTTCTATCGAGAAGAAGGTCATCGCCTCTGTAACAGAAGCACTGAAGGCCGACCCGCAGTTCCCCGACTGGCAGCGACTGGTGAACATCTTCAAGAAGCCGTCGCTTCAGATGATTTCGTTCACCATCACCGAGAAGGGCTACACCTTCAACGAGGCCGATCTGGCTCGCGGTTTGAGTCCATTATTTGCAATGGGTAAGGTATGCGCCCTGCTGTTGGAGCGTTTCAACGCAGGCGAACTGCCGCTCACCGTGCAGTCGATGGACAACTGCTCGCACAACGGCGACAAGGTAAAGGCCGGCGTATTTGCATACGCCGAGCGCTGGGTGAAGGACGGACTGGTGCCCGCTGCCTTCCTCGACTACCTGAAGGATGAGAAGAAGGTGACCTTCCCCTGGTCGATGATTGACAAGATTACCCCGCGTCCCCATGAGAAGGTGAAGGAGCTGCTGGCGGCCGACGGCTTTGAGGACAACAACTATATCGAGACCGAGAAGCACACCTTTACCGCTCCCTTCGTGAATGCTGAGGAGGTGCAGTATCTGGTCATCGAGGACAACTACACTAACGGCCGTCCCCCATTGGATTTGGGCGGTGCACTCTATACCACTCGTGAGACCGTTGACAAGGTGGAGACCATGAAGGTCACTACCTGTCTGAACCCGCTGCACACTGCCATGTCAATCTATGGTTGCATGCTGGGCTATACGCTCATCAGCGCCGAGATGGCTGACGAGGACCTGCGCGCCTTCATCCAGAAGATTGGTTATATGGAGGCTATGCCCGTCGTGGTTGACCCGGGCGTGCTGAACCCCTACGAGTTCATCGGTGCCGTCATCAACCGCCGTCTGCCCAACCCCTTCATGCCTGACGCTCCCCAGCGCATCGCCATGGACACCTCGCAGAAGCTGCCCATCCGCTTCGGTGAGACGCTGAAGAAGTATATCGCCCGTGGACTTGACATGAGCAACCTCGTGTTGATTCCTCTCACGCTGGCAGGCTACGCACGCTATCTGAAGGGCATCAAGGACGACGGCACACCCTTCGACTGCTCGCCCGATCCCATGCTGGCAGAGTTGCAGGCCATCGTTGCACCCCTTGAGATTGGCAAGGCCGATCAGGACTGGAGCCCGCTGAAAAAACTCTACAGCCGCAAGGACGTCTTTGGTCTCGACCTTTACGAGGCTGGTCTTGGCGAACAGATTGAGGGCTACGTGAAAGAGCTCTTCGCCGGCAATGGCGCCGTCCGCCAGACGCTCCATAAGTACGTCACAGCCCGCTAACCCATGTGGACTGTCTGCTGGAACTCAGCAAATAATAAAGAGCGCATTCTTCGTGTCGAAGAAGCGCTCTTTACTTTGTATATGCAATAAAATGACAGAAAGTACGTTTATAACATTGATGGACTTCAAAAGAAGCATAATATCGATATGTCTGCTGCTGTCGACAATAATGGCGGCGGGACAGTCGTTTACGCTGACCGGCAAGGTGAGTGACGAGGACGGCAATGCCATTGAGTTGGCGACCGTTAGCTGTCTGGAACAGGGTGCAGTGACGATGGCTGACCTGAAAGGTGAGTTCTCGCTGAAGCTGCATTCAGCAGACTCTGTGGTAGTGAAGTTCTCAATGGTGGGCTATCAGACTCGCAGCCGCGTATTGCGCAAGCCCCGTGGTAACCAGCGGCTGCTGGTGACGCTTCACCCGATGAAAGCCCTGGATGAGGTAGTGGTGACGGAGCGCCGACGCCAGACAACGGCAACGCAGGAGTTGGACGCGAAAAACCTGAAGCAGAACCCGACGACGAGCGGCAATGCCGTAGAGGAGCTAATACAGCAGCAGGCGGGTGTGTCGAGCCACAATGAACTGTCGAGTCAGTATAACGTGCGCGGCGGTTCGTTTGACGAGAACTCCGTATATATAAATAATGTGGAGGTATACCGTCCGCTGCTCATCCGCAGTGGTCAGCAGGAGGGCTTGAGCGTCATCAATCCCGACATGGTGGAACGAATAGCTTTCTCGAGTGGTGGCTTCGAAGCCAAGTATGGCGACAAAATGTCGTCGGCATTAGACATCCAGTATCGCCGCCCTACCCGACTGGAAGCCACTGCACAGGCATCGCTGTTGGGCGGAACTGCCTATCTGGGCTATGCCAGCAAACAAAAGGTGACATCCAACGGTCAGACACCTACGGCCAAGTTTACCATGAGCCATGGCCTGCGCTACAAGACAAACCGCTACCTGCTGGGGTCATTAGAGACCAAGGGCGAGTATCGTCCGAACTTCCTTGACTATCAGACGTATATCACCTACCAGCCCAATGAGCGGTGGTCGGTGGACTTCATCGGCAACATATCGGAAAACCACTACAACTTCCGTCCCTCGGACCGTGAGACATCGTTCGGCACGATGCAGAACGTGAAATCGTTCAAGGTGTACTTCGACGGTCAGGAGAAGGATATCTTCCGCACGCTGTTCGGCTCGCTGCGCATCAGCCGTAACATCACGCAGCAGACCAAGGTGAGCCTGCTGGGGTCGGCCTTCCACACGAAGGAGCAGGAGACTTACGACATCATCGGACAGTACTGGCTGGACGATGCACAGACACAGGAACAGTTAGGCGTGGGCACCTATATGGAGCATACCCGCAACTACCTGACAGCCGACGTGGCCAGCGTTAAACTGATGCTGAACCACAAGACGCGCAAGCACGACTGGGAGTTGGGAGCCGCGATGAAATGGGAGAAAATTGACGAGAATGCCAACGAATACGAGATGCGCGACTCCAGCGGTTACTCCATCCCGCACAGCGCCGACCGACTCGACCTGATCTACTCGCTGCGGTCGAAAAACAGTATTTCCTCGCAACGCATAGAGACCTACGTGCAGGACACCTATCGCTGGCAGACAGGTGGTGACGATGAGCAACAACCCACGCTGTGGACGCTGAACTACGGCGTGCGATTGTCGCATTGGAGCTACAACAAGGAGACTATCGTGTCACCGCGCCTGTCGTTAGCCGTCATACCGGCATGGAACCAGGACATGACCTTCCGTCTTTCGACGGGAGTCTACTATCAGGCACCTTTCTACAAGGAATTGCGCGACACGTCTTACGTGAACGGGCGAACATTAGTGACATTGAATCAGCATATTAAGAGTCAACGATCAATACACCTCGTGGGTGCCTTCGACTATAAGTTCCGCATGGCAGAGCGTCCCTTCCGCTTCTCGACAGAAGCCTACTTCAAGCTGATGGACAACCTCGTGCCCTACAATGTGCAGAACATGAAGGTAGTGTACTACGGCGAGAACCTGGCCAAGGGACACGTCATTGGACTGGACCTGAAACTGTATGGTGAGTTTGTGCCAGGCACCGACTCGTGGCTGACGTTCAGCCTCATGTCGACGCGCCAGAAGATTAACGGCATCAGCATCCCCATGCCCACCGACCAGCGCTGGGGCGTGAACTTCCATTTCACCGACTATTTCCCCGGCACCGACCGCTGGAAGATGACACTGAAGCTGGCCTTTGCCGACGGACTGCCTTTCGGTGCCCCTCACCGCGGTCTGGAGTACCAGCAGTTCCGTGCCCCGGCCTACAAGCGTGCAGACATCGGCCTGAGCTACCTGTTGCTGGGCGAAACTTCATCAAATCATAAAGTTCAAAGTGCAAAGTTCAAAGTTCAAAGAATCTGGCTCGGCATTGACGCCTTGAACGTCTTCGGTATCTCCAACGTCAACAGTTACTACTGGGTCACCGACGTCACCAACCAGCAATATGCTGTGCCGAACTACCTCACAGGCCGTCAAATCAATGGTAAAGTCATCGTCGAGTTTTAATAATGCTTAATTATTTTATCTATAATCTTTAATCTTCAATATTATTTGTACCTTTGCAAGAAATTATATATCTTAATAAGCAAATAATATGAAGATTTCTCACATTGAGCATCTGGGCATTGCTGTCCAGAGCATCGAAGAAAGCCTGCCGTTCTTCCAGGACGTGCTGGGTTTGGAGTGTTATGCAACAGAAGTAGTAGAAGACCAGAAGGTGAAGACCGCCTTCCTGAAGTGTGGCGAGGTGAAGCTGGAACTTCTGGAGCCCACAAGTCCTGAGAGCACTATCCAGAAGTGGCTCGACAAGGGCAACAAGGGCGTTCACCATGTAGCTTTCTGCATTGAAGATGGCGTTGCCGGCGCACTGGCTGAGGTCAGCGAGAAGGGCGTCCGTCTCATCGACCAGGCTCCACGCAAGGGCGCTGAGGGTCTGAACATTGCCTTCCTGCACCCGAAGTCAACAGCCGGTGTGCTGACCGAGCTCTGCGAACACCCGGAGTAAGGCGCATACGCTAATTGATAATTGACAATTGATAATTGATAATTAAATAAAGAAATGAGCAAGCAATTAGAGAAAATCAAACAGCTCATCGAGAAGCGCGAACAGGCCCGTCTCGGTGGTGGCGAGAAAGCCATACAGAAACAGCACGACAAAGGCAAATACACAGCCCGCGAGCGCATTGAGATGCTGCTCGACAAAGGCTCGTTCGAGGAATACGACATGTTCAAGGAGCACCGCTGCCACAACTTCGGCATGGAGAAGAAGCAGTTCCTGGGCGATGGTGTGGTAGCCGGTAGCGGTACCATCGACGGCCGTCTGGTATTCATCTTCGCACAGGATTTCACCGTACATGCCGGTTCGCTGTCGGAGACCATGTCACAGAAGATCTGCAAGGTCATGGATATGGCCATGAAGATGGGGGCCCCCGTCATTGGCATCAACGACTCAGGTGGTGCACGTATCCAAGAGGGTATCAACGCCCTGGCCGGTTACGCAGAAATCTTCGAGCGCAACATCTTAGCATCGGGTGTCATTCCTCAGATTTCAGGTATTTTCGGCCCCTGCGCCGGTGGTGCCGTGTACTCCCCCGCCCTCACTGACTTCACGCTGATGATGGAAGGCACGAGCTATATGTTCCTGACTGGTCCGAAGGTGGTAAAGACCGTGACTGGCGAGGACATCGACCAGGAGCATCTGGGTGGTGCATCGGTACACGCCTCGAAATCGGGTGTGACCCACTTCACTGCCAAGACCGAGGAAGAGGCCGTCGAGATGCTGAAGACGCTGCTGAGCTATATCCCCTCGAACAACATGGAGCTGGCTCCGCGCAAGAAGTGCACCGACCCCATCGACCGTATGGAGGACTCACTGAACGAAATCATCCCCGAGAACCCCAACGAGGCATACGATATGTATAAAGTCATTGGTGCCATCACCGACGACGGCGAGTTCTTCGAGGTACAGCCCAAGTTCGCCAAGAACATCATCGTGGGATTTGCACGTTTCAACGGCCAGAGCGTAGGTATCGTGGCTAACCAGCCCTCTTGCTACGCTGGTGTGCTCGACGTGAACGCCTCACGTAAGGGTGCCCGTTTCGTCCGTTTCTGCGATGCTTTCAATATTCCTATCGTATCGCTTGTTGACGTTCCCGGATTCCTGCCTGGAACAGGCCAGGAGTACAATGCTGTCATCCTGCACGGTGCCCAGCTGCTGTATGCTTACGGCGAGGCTACCGTTCCCAAGATTACCGTCACCCTGCGCAAGTCGTATGGTGGTTCACACATCGTGATGGGCTCCAAGCAGCTCCATACCGACCTGAACTACGCATGGCCCTCTGCTGAGATTGCCGTCATGGGAGCCTCCGGTGCCGCTGCTGTGCTGTATGCTAAGGAAGCTAAAGCCAAGAAGGAAGCCGGTGAGGACGTGAAGGCATTCATCGCCGAGAAGGAGGAAGAGTACAACGACCTCTTCGCAAATCCCTATCAGGCTGCCAAGTATGGCTACATCGACGACGTCATCGAGCCGCGCAATACGCGCTTCCGCGTCTGCCGCGCCCTGGCACAGCTGGCTACCAAGCGCGATGCCCTGCCCGCCAAGAAGCATGGTAACATTCCGATGTAGTATTTAATGAGAAATTAGTAATTAGTAATGAGTAATTATGATTACCTTATCTCCAATAGCCCGAAGGCCATAGACCAAAGGCATCGGGGAAATGCTGACTTACCAATGTAAAAGCATATCATAATTACTAATTACTAATTACTCATTACTAATTGAAATTATGAAACAAAACGAAGTTTATGCCGCCATTGCGATGGCACTTTACGAGTTCAAGGGCAACAACGTCCACGACAAGGAGCCCGGCATCATCACGATTGCCGAGAAGCAGACTCAGTGGAACGGCTATGCCCAGACAATGACAGCTCACCCTTAAGAAGTGAAAGACTATGAAAAAAGAGTATAAGTACACCATCAATGGCAACCAGTATGAGGTAGCCATCGGAGATATCGTAGAGAACGAAGCTACCGTCATCGTCAATGGCGAGGAGTACAAGGTAGCCTGGGAGCCCGAGCCCGAAGAGGAGAAGAAGGTAGTGGTTCGCAAGCCCGTAGAGACCAGTGAAACTACCGAGAGTGGCGACGGAGGTTCAGCCAACGCCAACACCAACAATGCCGTGAAGGCTCCGCTGCCCGGCGTCATCACCTCTATCGAGGTCAATGTCGGCGACGAAGTGAAAGCTGGCGACACCCTGCTGGTGCTGGAAGCTATGAAGATGGCCAATAACATTGAAACTGAGAAGGACGGCAAGGTTACCGCCATCTTGGTGAAACCCGGCCAGACCGTGATGGAAGACGACCCGCTGGTGGTTGTAGAATAAATCAATAAAAGCCGCTCTTCGGAGCGGCTTTTATTTTATAGTTTGTTTCCCTCTTTCGGGAACACGACGGTAGGCTTGAATGTCTTCGCCTCCTCGAAGTCCATGTAGGCGTAGGATATGATGATGACTACGTCACCCACCTGAACACGTCGGGCTGCAGCACCGTTCAGACAGATGCATCCACTACCCCGCTCACCCTTGATAATATACGTCTCGAAACGCTCGCCATTATTGTTGTCGAGCACCTGTACCTTCTCTCCGGCAATCAGGTTGGCAGCATCCATCAAATCCTCATCGATAGTAATACTACCCATATAGTTCAGGTTAGCCTCTGTCACCGTAACACAGTGCAGCTTCGACTTCATTATTTCTATCATCATAATGACTTGAATTAAGCTTTATATTTGATGTGATCAATCAGACGGATAGGCGTCTTGCCGCAGTAGACCGTGATGCAGCCAACGACATATGGTGTCTCGTCCCACGAGTTAATGTCCTGCAGGGTGTTTCCGTCAACTATAGAGAAATACTCCACGTCCAGTCCATCAATACTGTTGATGTCGTTGACGACCTTGTCGTGCGTTTCCTGGACAGTATGCGTTTTGGCATAGTCGATACTGGCCTTCAGCACCTTGTAGATGTTGGGGGCGATGGCACGCTCGTCCTTCGACAACAGTGTGTTGCGTGAACTCTTGGCCAGTCCGTCCTCATCACGAATGATGTCACACTCCACAATCTGTACTGGAATGCCCAGATGACGCACCATCGCTTTAATAACGGCTATCTGCTGCCAATCCTTCTCGCCGAAATAGGCGCGCATGGGCTTAACAATATAGAACAGGCGACTTACCACCTGACAGACGCCGTTGAAGTGACCTGGACGGTGGGCACCCTCCATAACGGTAGACACTGGTGGATACTCAAACTGACGGGTATCAGGCGTAGGATACATCTCCTCAACCGAAGGCGCCAGCACGTAGTCGGCACCACACGACTCCAACAACTTGCAGTCGGCATCAAGCGTACGCGGATAGTTCTTGAGGTCGTTCTTGTCGTTAAATTGGGTTGGATTGACAAATACAGACACTACCGTTATCTCGTTTTCCTTTACACTGCGGCGCACCAGCGAGGCATGACCCTCGTGGAGTGCTCCCATAGTAGGCACCAAGCCTATCTCCTTACCTTGCTTACGATCTTCGAACAACTGGTTCTGAAGGTCGACTATCTTATTGAATACTTTCATTTCGGGGTGCAAAATAACAACTTTTTTATCAAATAAGAAAAAAATTACCTAAAAATATGCCAAAAACGAGGCTAAAAATCCTTAAATCATGCGTTTTAAATGGTTTTGTGAAATATTTTTCGTAACTTTGCAGTTGTAAAATAAAGAAATATGGCAAAGAAGATATTATTCATCAACCAAGAGATTGTTCCTTATGTACCTGACAGCGAACTGGCGCTAATGGGAAAAGCTGTGCCCCAGGCTATTCAAGAAAATGGTCACGAGATTCGTACATTTATGCCCAAATGGGGAAATATCAATGAACGCCGCGGTCAGCTACATGAGGTCCAACGACTATCGGGTATGAATCTTATCATCGACGATACCGACCATCCCCTCATCATTAAGGTGGCAACCATCGTACAGACACGTGTACAGGTCTACTTCATCGACAATGATGACCATTTCTCCAAGCGTCAGATGATTCAAAACGAAGAAGGAAACAACTATCCAGACAACGGCGAGCATGCCATCTTCTTTGCGCGGGGCGTGCTGGAGACTGTCAAGAAGCTGCGCTGGGTACCGGACATCATCCACGTACAAGGATGGATGGGCGCCGTGGTTCCCCTGTACATCAAGACAGCCTACCACGAGGAGCCTTCATTTGCCAACACGAAAGTGGTAACGTCACTCTTTGCTAACAACTTGAAGTCCGACCTTGACCCCAATTTCAAGAAATGCATTGAGTTCCGCGAGGCTAAAGCCGACTTGCTGACAAAATATAAAGATACATTTGACTTCCAAGAACTTGGAAAACTTGCCATCGACTACAGCGATGGTGTCATTGCCGCCAGTCAGAATGTCAGCAAGGAATTGCTGAAGTATGCTGCAGAAAAAGGCATCCCTACGCTGGCATTCCCCGGAGAAGACTTTTCCGCCGCTTATGAAGAGTTTTATGAAAAGATATAATACAGATTTATCAACACACTATTTCAGAGAGCAAACGACATTAACAATGAAAAAATTGATGATGGCAGGGATTGCAATGTTGACGATTGCAATCTCTTCATGTGATGACACGACGACATACATGGGCAATTCGCTCACAAGTTCCATAGACAAATTCTCAATCAGTACTGACTCTTTTAATGTATATACACATTCCATCATGGCTGACTCTATCCTGGGACGCAGTTCGTACAGCTATCTGGGATGCATCAAGGATCCAGAGACGGGTTCATACATCACTGGTGACTACATGACCCAGTTTAACATCCTGGAGAATGCCTCCAGTGGCATATTCTGTCCTCAGGACAAGGTCAGCAACCATGACGAATTCGGACAGATTATTGCCGACTCCTGCTATATCAGAATCTTCGTTGATGCCTACATGGGTGACTCTCTGACAGCGATGAAGATGAAGATTACAGAATTAGCCAAGCCTATGGAAGAGAACAGGTTGTACTATACCAACTTCGACCCCGACGAGCAGGGCTATCTGCGCAGGGACGGCGGAATCCAAGAGAGTGTCATGTTCAGCATTTCCGACTTGACGTTGAGTGACAGCATCCGTGCCATCAACCAATCGTCCAACTACTATGAGAACATCACCATTCCCATCAACGGCTCGTACACAGACAAGGAAGGTAAGACATACAACAATTACGGCACATACCTGATGCGGCAGTACTACAACCATCCAGAGTATTTCAAGAACTCGCTGGCATTCAAAAACCACGTTTGTCCGGGCTTCTACTTTCAGATTGTCGACGGACTGGGACTGATGGCTGAAATAGAAAGGACTCAGTTGATGGTGTACTACCATTATTATGATGGCTCAGACATACGCATCGGTACGACATCATTCAACGGAACCGACGAAGTGTTGCAGACAACACATTTCACCAGCTACCGCAAGAATCTTGAGCAACTGGTTGCCGACGAAACCTGCACTTATTTGAAAGCGCCTGACGGCATCTTTACTGAAATTCAGTTACCTATTGATGAAATCAAGATGACGCACAAGGCCGATGGTTCTGTCATCAATCATTTGAACGACACGATAACCCAGGCAAAGATCGTCTTCCACCGTATGAACGAAATCAGCGATTTGAGTGATGAGATTTTGGAAAAGCCCGAATATATGCTGATGGTGATGCGCGACAGTCTGTATAGTTTCTTCGAAAACCGTGATCTTCCCAATAATATCACATCTTATCTTGCCACATACAGTGAGGAGAAAAACTCGTATACCTTCAACAACATTTCTGGGCTTATCAGCAAGATGTATGCAAACAAAGGTAAGACCGAAAACTGGGATAAGGTTGTATTGGTTCCCGTTCAGGTCACCACTTCGACGTCTTCGTCAACGACTACTGTTGCCACAGTGAGTAATGCCATGCGTACAACGAGTGTCAAGTTAGTTGGTGGAAGGCTCAATCAACATGCCCCAGTACAACTCAGCGTTGTTTATAGTCAGACAAAATAGCTATGGCTGACAACTTTCTGGAAAAGCACTATGAGGAGTACGAGGCCCGCAAGGTCGCCTGGCTACGAAAGAAGAAGCACCTGCCCTACAAAAATCTTCGTCTTCCGGACAAACCAGAAGACGAAGCATTGTAGTTTGGGAAATAGCCGAGCGATATTTTATAAGGGCACTCTATTTGGGTATAACAGATACTTTGAAATGCCATTCTCGCACCATTTGGAATGTCGGATAGCCGTATCACACTGCACGCTATAGTTATGTGACTTGCTGACCATAGAAGGTGCTTCGTGATAAATATGCCTGACAATGCCTCCAAACTTCAGGCGACGCTCTCTGACTCCACTATGAAGCAGGCGATAGACCATTTCCCTGTCCTCATGCCCCCATCCGACGATGTCCTCGTTGTAGCCGTTAACAGAGATGAAGTCCGCGCGCCAAAAGGCGAGATTGCAGCCGCGGACATGTCGTTCAGAGAACCTCGGCTCAATAGATGCCACAAATTTCCTGAGCAGTTTGAGACGTAACAGGTTGACGCAATGGGAAAGCCGTACAGAGCCATCTTGCTGAAGCATGACGCGACTGCCACAGACGAAGTAGCCTTTCTTCATGACATCAGTATGGTCCTGTATGAAATGCCGTTCAGGAACGACGTCTCCGTCTATTTCAATGATGTAGTCGCCTTGCGATGCTGCAATGGCCTTGTTCAGTATGACAGAACGGCGGAACCCCCGATCTTCATGCCAGACATGCTTAATGGGGACAGGAAAGATTTCGCTGACATGGTCAATGAAGGCAGCTGTATCTCTACGTGAACCATCATCAGCAACGACTATTTCATCGGGTAAAACCGTCTGTTGACAGACACCGTCCAAGACACGTTCTAAGGCTTCAACCCAGTTGTAGGTTGTAATGAGCAGAGTAATCTTTGGGAACTTCATTTCTTTTTCTGTTTCAGTGTTTGTTGACTATTTGCCAACATCATTCATGGATAACGTTTCTATACGAGTAAACTTATGAACTAGGAAATCTTGCATAGAAACCAAAAGGATTAACAAATATTAAGGTTTTGTTATTTACCTATTATTCAAGTTTCGCAAGCTCAACTTACGAGTAGTATAGGAGTAAGGAGATGTGGAGGTAAAGGTAGGTCACCTTCATTCGAACATTTCTCCCGTCTTTCGGAGCAATGTGCAAAGGCTAAAAGTAATGAGTAATTGTATGTAGTTTCTAAACAACTGAAGAATCATGGGGACAGGTTTTTGATTCCTGGCAATTATAACATTAGAATCAAAAACCTGTCCCGGTGATTCTCCGATTCCATTATCTGAGATGTGGTGCAAATTCTCCAGAAGGTTCCAAGATACCTGCCCTGATTAGAAACTCAGTGGCACTCTCCTTTGATGCAACGGCAGCATCCATCACTGCCCGCATTCTTTCTTCTCTGTTGTGTTCATACTCTGGCATAATCACCTCACTTCCTTTGTTGTTTGTATCTTCTTTGTTGAAAGTTGACCTACGTCGCCTTTCGGAATCACGGAATCATGGGGACAGGTTTTTGATTCCTGTTATTCCTTAGAATCAAAAACCTGTCCCGGTGATTCTCTGAACGGCACTTCGACTATCTCCCGTTGATGAACCTGTGCTACAGCCATTTCTCCAGTCCTTTCGATATTCTACCGCTTTGATTCTTAGAAAAGGAAGCATAACCTTCAGCACTTACATCAGGGAAATCAGCGTCGGTAAGTGGCGCATACTGTGCCAATCGTTCTGCTAGCTCTGCGTCACTTAAAGCATTTCGATGTTTGTGAACACGGTGGATGGCCACATTAGCAGATTTGCCTTTTTTTGCGACTTTAGAAGCTTCTATGAGCTTTTCTCCCAACCAGCGTTGGTTGCTGGCAGAGAGCGAAAGTCCTTGTAGGTAGCTCCAAAGGTTGTTAAGAGACATTGTATTCATGATTATTCTCTTTTGCGATAAACACGCTGCAAATATACGAAATATATTCCAATGTTGGATGAAAAAGACGAAAAAAAATGCAAGGAAGGGATTTCAAGAATCATGGGGACAGGTTTTTGATTCCTGTTATTCCTTAGAATCAAAAACCTGTCCCGGTGATTCTCGATTAGGGAATTGAGTTCATCGATCTGCAAACAGATCATCCAACACAACTGATTGATTAACAATGCTGGCATGTTCTCCCCGTGCGATGCCCATCGTCGTAATCATCACCAGTTGGATGCTGTGTGTGTTGTTGTGCATCTTGCTTGCAGCGAAAGCTTCTATCTTGTTCAGAAAATCTTCTTCATCGGTTTTCGTTATAGCATATTTTCCGCCAGTGAATTTCATTTCGCAGAGATAGTCTGTCCTGTCCGCCTTACTTTCCAGCAGCAGGTCAATTTGAGCCCCTTTCCCGTCGGGACTCTTTCCGTTCCAACAATAATTCCGGTTGATGGAGGCTATACGCAAGGTGTCTTGGATTTGAGGCAAATGCTCTATACAAAGCAGTTCAAAAGTATCTCCTGCCCAAGTGTAGAAAGTGGGAGTGCCATGAATGGAATTCCATATTCCCTTCTTCGCCTGTTTGCCCTGTATGAAACGCAAATAGAACAGTGAAAAGAAATCTATCAGCTGATAGACTGTCTCCACACGTTCCTTGCCATAGCGTGGATATGCCCTTATAATACCTGACTCCATGAGATTTTCAAGCAACTTGGTCAGCGTTCCTCCACTTTTAACATCTATAGCTGTGCTTATCTCTTTCTGGGTCATACCGTAGAACTGACTACCCAAAACTTTGACTATATCCACATATCTCTCTTTGCTGGCGTAAAGACCTGCATATACATCCATAAACTCCTGATGTATCTTTTCGTCGGCAAAGAAGATACGGTCTATATTCTCCGTAATGGTCTGGCTGTTGCGCAACTTGTCGAGATAAAAGGGAACACCTCCCAATGTCATGTAACAGATGCACATCTCGTATCGGGAAAGGCGAAATCCATTTCGGCGGTAGTACTTCTGACATTCGGCCAGTGTGAAAGGTGAAAGCTTGATGGTCTCCGTAAGTCGTCCGTGCAGTCCTCCGTAATCGCGTATCACATTATCAAGCATCCAGCTCGTAGCAGAACCGCACACCACCAGAATGATATTTCTCTGGCTGTCTGCCCACGAGTTCCAGAAATAGCCAAGTTCTGAAATCATCTCAGATGACTGAGGACCGGCCAACCAAGGCAACTCATCAATAAGAATGACCTTCCGACGGGAGCGTATGCCTTCAAGCAACCTGCGCAAAAGCAGGAAGGCTTCACGCCAGCATGTAGGTCTTTCCACTGTGGTAGCATCCAGTCCAGACAATACCAGTGAATCGTAGAAATGATCCAACTGCAACTGTCGGTAAGTCTCGTAATTCTTGTCCCCGTCCTTTACGTATGTTCCGACGGCAGTAAAGACAATCTTGCTGCCATACACTTCACTGACCAGATATGACTTGCCAATGCGTCTGCGTCCATAGATAGCGACAAACTCGGATTTCTTCGATTTGTACAGGCGTTCAAGCGTGGATATTTCCACTTCTCTGCCAATGATATTGGGGTATTTCATGCCAAATTGTTTTTATTGCTCTGCAAAAGTACAAATTTTATTTAAGACTTATGCAACTTTGACTTAAAAATCAGCGAAAACGAGAAAATATTTTTGGTTTTCGCTGATTTTTGAACAAAGAAATCAGGGGACTGAGGAATCATGGGACTCTAATTTTGCGCTCTGATAGAATATATCCGTGAAGAATTTGCTTTATTACGGCCAAATCCCTACCTTTGTTGTCAGAAGGAGGAAGAGGCCGGCA
>Ga0247611_10002933_pt1 | contig 26322 bp, 25 predicted proteins | sample 177DNAGHGhighgp2_FD_192422 | JGI IMG/M metagenome (GOLD analysis project Ga0247611, IMG submission 192422) | Sheep rumen microbial communities from Palmerston North, Manawatu-Wanganui, New Zealand - 1770 DNA GHGhigh gp2 | ecosystem: Host-associated > Mammals > Digestive system > Stomach > Rumen... | reverse complement strand
ACAATAACTAAAAGAATGCTAATTATAATACCTTTTACAAGTGGTTTCATTCTCTTTTTTAATGGCTTAGCTGTAGAAACAAAATTAGCACCTAAACTATCGCTAGAAGTATCAGTAATATTAGTTAATGATTCATTATTAACTGGCGCACTAATTGGCTGAGCAACTACTGTTTGTTGAATTGGTTGAGCAATATTTGTAGATTGAATTGTTTGAACAGTTTGTTGAACTACAGGTTGTTGTACAACAGTTTCTTTCTGAACTGGTGGTATATTCTGACTACCTTGAATGTTTGGTTGAAAAACAGGTTGCTGAACAGCAATTTCTTGTTGTGCTGGTGGAGTAGGAACAGTTTGATTGCTTTGAATACCTGGCTGAACAACTTGTTGTACAGGTTGAGGAGTATTAACACTTTGATTAGGTACCATTCCCTGAGTCAATTGATTATTAGTTACTTGCGTTTGTGTGTTGTTTTGTGATTGATTACTATCATTATTCATAAATAACACCTTTCTATTCAATAAAATTATACCATGATATTAAAAAAAACGAAGAATTATTTCTTCATTAATTTCCTTTTATAATTTTCCTAAACACTTTCCAAAAGAAGGAACCAAAAGTATTCTTATCGATATCATCTTTTACAGTTAGATCAATTGTTTTTATAAGCTTTCCCTTATTATCAAGAATTTCAATATTACCAACAATATTCCCTTTTTTAACTGGAGCTACTATTTCTTCTTCTTTATTAATTTGATATGTGTATTCTTTGTTTTCGTTCTTCTTTATTAAATCAGTAACATCATCAATTGGAACTAAATCAGCTACATTTTTTTTACCTTTTTTAACATTTGCTTGTGTAATAACGTCATCTTTACTAATAATTTTATTTAATTTAAAATTACTAAAACCATAATTTAATAATGATGTAGTATCTTCACTTCTATTTTCAGAAGATGGTTCACCCATAACAACACTCAAAAATCTGATATTGTTTAAATTAGCAGTAGCAGTAAGACAATATCCAGCAATTCCAGTATATCCTGTTTTTAATCCATCAACGCCATTATAAAAACGAACCAGTTTATTAGTATTTACAAGCCATGTTTTAGTTCCGTCAGGTTTATTTAAATAATCTTCATATAATGAAGTATAGTTTAAAATAGTTGAATGCTTAATTAATTCTCTCGCAATCTGACTCATATCATAAGCAGAAGAATAATGCCCCTCAGCATCAAGCCCATGAACATTAACGAAATGAGTATTCTTAAGTCCTAATTCTTTAACCTTATTATTCATCATATTAACAAATTCATCTGTCGTTCCACCAATATATTCGGCCATAGCTACAGCTGCATCGTTACCACTTGCAATAGCAATACTTTTGATTAGTTGTTCAACTTCAATTTGCATATTTTCTTGTAAAAAAACCTGACTTCCTCCCATACTAGCAGCATTTTTACTTATTAAAACCTTATCATTCATATTAATCCTACCATCATCTATAGCTTCCATAATAAGCAACATTGTCATTATCTTGGTCATCGATGCAGGTGCCCTCTGCTCATCCTTGTTTAGTTCATAGATTATAGTATTAGTAGTTGGTTCAATTAATACAGCTGAAGCAGCATATTTTGTTAACTCTTCTCCTTTAACTATGAAATATGGAACAAAAAACAATAATATTGTATAAATAATTTTTTTCAAAACCATCACCTAGTAAAAAATATGTTATAAAAAAATAAAATATGATATAATAACTACATATAATAGAGAGAGGTAAATAAAATGGAAAATGAAGTAAACAATAATGATGTTAGTCAAAATACAACAAATTCAGTACCTGAATCAATTCCTGAACAAAATTCTGTTCCAGAAATGCCAGTTGAACAACCAGTTACTACAGAATCTGTTGTAGAAGTACCAGTGCCAGAAACAAATTCTACACCTGATACATTAGAAAATAACACATTCCAACAACCAGAAACACAAACACAAGTTGGGACAAGTTATAATACAAACCCAACACCACAAAAACCAAAGAAAGGATTAGGAATAGGAATAATAATCCTAATTGCAGTACTTGCTGTCGGACTAATTGGAGGAATCACATATTACTTTATGTCATCAACTCCTAAAGCAATGTATAAAACATTGATAAAAAAAGCATTCAAAGAAGTTAATAGTGTAATTGATGATTATGATAAACAAAAAGAAAAATTTGAATATAAAGACAAAGCCCTAATACTTGAAGCAGAACTAAGTGGAGATACCAATATAGCCGATGTAAAAAAAGAATTAAATGATAAAAATATCAATTTAAAAGATTATACAATCGGTGGAAAAATTGGTTTGGATACTAGAAATCAAGAAATGATAGTAGGTGCATCAATTAAAGGCTTAAAAGAAAAAATTGGCCTAGAGATCTACGCTAAAGACAGTAAATTATATATTATGAGTGATTTACTAGATGAACCTATCGTTATTGATACAAAAGAAGATTCAAATGGTGAAGGAAACTATGAAGACTCTCTAAAAAGAGCTAGTGACTCACTTGAAGATTTAATCAATAATATAGATAAAGTAATGGAACAAGTAAATAAATCAAAACTTTCTACTAAAGATTCAAAATATGTTGTTAATGCCATTAGAGATGCTATTATTGATTCATTAGACGAAAGCAAGATGAAAAAAGAAAGTTCTTCAATTGAAGTTGATGGCAAAACTATTAAAGTTACAAAAGTTAGCTATGAATTAGACAAAGAAAACGTTAAAAACACAATAAAAAAAGTTTGTGAAAAATTATTAAATGATGATAAATTTATTGGTATTATCGCTGATGTATCACAAATGGAAAAATCTAAAATAAAAGATGCTTTAAATGAATTAAAATCTGAAGCACCTAATGTAGAAATGCCAAAAGACACATATATTAACCTATATGTAAAAGGCTTAACTAATTCTTTTGTTGGTTTAAGTCTTGAGGTAGAAGGAAAAGAAGTAATTACTTACTATAAGAATAAAAACCAAACAGAAATAACTATTACTAATAATGCATCAGATAGTTATGGTGAATCTAAAAAAGAAAAAGTAGTTATTTTAATTACTGAAGAAAAGAAATCCATGACAATAGTTGGAAAATACAATGGCAAAACAATTGTAGAATTAGAACTAGATACAAGTGATGAAGATGTATTAAATATAACTAGATATTTAGTAAATTTAAATGATCATAAAATGACTGGCCATCTCAAACTTAAAGTCGAACAAACAAAATCATTAATTAAATTAACAGCAGATGTTGAAATAAAAGATAATGATGAATATGTTTCAGCAAATGGATTTATTTCGTTAACATCAGCTGATAAATTAACTGATAAAAATATTAGTAACGCCCAAAAAGCAGAGGATGTTGATGGTGATAAACTTATTGAAAGAATAAAAGATAGAATTACTAAAGATGAAGCGTTAAATCGTATATATGAATCATATGATGAAGACATTAATAAAACAATTAATGGTAATAAAAAGTCTTCTGGAAACATAATAATAACAGGTTCATATCTTGCTTGTAAAAGTCAATCAAATGGATTTGATCAAGAAATACAATTATCAATAAATGATAAACTTAAAACAGTTGAAAAAGCTATAGTAGTGTACAGTATTAATGAATCTGATTTAGATGAAACAGAAAAAAATAATAGTAGTTGTGCAACATTTAAAGCATCAAGCGATGAAGTAATTGGTTGTGAATCTGAAACAACAAATGGAAAATTCATTGTAAAAGTTGAATATGATCCATCAGTTGTTAACGATAGCATGAAAGAAGAAATTTCCGAGCTAACTACAGCTAATGTTAAAAAGTACTATGAAGACAACAACGCAGTTTGTACTTTAAAATAATTGACAAAGCATAAGAATAATAATATACTACAAACAGTTCGATGAAAGGGACATAATATTATATCCTCTTAAATAAAGTGAGTTTAGGATAGTGAGAACTAAGCGTTAATGATAGAATATTCCTACCCTTGAGAAAAATATGAAAATATTTTCGGTTAATTACCGTTATCAAGAAAGAGTATAAAAGGATGGTACCGTGCTTATGCACTCCTTGGAACCCATCCTTTTTTTGTTAGGAGAGATATGTATGAAATTAAAAAACAGTTATTTTTACACATTAAGAGAAAATGCTAAAGATGAAGAAAGTATTTCTGGAAACTTACTAGTTAGATCAGGTATGATAAAAAAAGTATCAGCTGGAATATATATGTATTTACCACTTGGATTAATAACATATAATAAAGTTCAAAAAATAATTAAAGAAGAAATGGATAGAGCCGGTGCTCAAGAATTATTAATGCCTTCACTAATACCAGAAGAAGTTTATGAAAGTAGTGGACGTGCAGAAATATTCGGCGATGATATGTTTAAACTAAAAGATCGTAAAGGAACAAAAATGGTTTTAGGTCCAACCCATGAAGAATTATTTACAATCGCAGCAAAGGCAATGGTTAAGAGCTATAAAGACTTACCATTTACTATCTATCAACAAGCTGAAAAATTTAGAGATGAACCACGTCCACGATTTGGATTAATAAGAGTTAGAGAATTCACAATGAAAGATGCATATTCATTCGATAGAGACGATGAATCATTAAAAGAGTCATACAATAAAATGTATAATGCATATAAACGTATTTTTGATAGATTGGGCATTAACTACAAAATAGTTAAAGCTTCAGTAGGAGCTATGGGTGGAGATTTATCAGAAGAATTCCAAGCTATTACTGACCGTGGGGAAGACACTGTCGTATTATGTGATAATTGTGATTATGCATCAAATCTTGAAGTAAGTACATTTAAAATAGATGAAACTCTATCAAATGAAGAAAAGAAAAAAATTGAATTAATAGAAACTCCAAATTGTAAAACAATAGAAGAAGTATGTAACTACTTAAAAATAGATTTAAAGAAGAGTGTTAAAGCATTATTAATGAATGTAGATGGTAATTTAACAATTTGTTTCATTAGGGGAGATAGAGAACTAAATGAAGACAAAGTATTAAGTCTATTAAATGCTAAAGAAATATGCTTTGCAAACGACGAATTAATAAGTAAATCAACTGCTGTACCAGGCTACACAGGACCAGTTGGATTAGAGGGCGCTAATATCATCGTAGATGAAGAAATTAAACACATAAACAATTTCTGCTGTGGAGCAAATAAAGAAGGATATCACTACATTAATTGTAATATGGAGGATATTAATTACAATACAATTGGTGATATATCTACTGTAATCGAAAATGATATATGCCCAATTTGTGGTAAAGGTAAATTATCATTCAAACCAGGAATAGAAATTGGTAATATTTTCAAACTTGGTAAACATTATGCCGAATCATTAGGACTTACATATTTAGATGAGGAAGGCAAAGAACAAGTTCCAACTATGGGTTGTTACGGTATTGGACCAGGAAGACTATTAGCGTCAATTATTGAACAAAACAATGATGAAAATGGAATGATATTACCAATGAACATAGCTCCATATCAAGTAGCTTTAGTACAAATTGATATGAAAGATGAAGAACAATCAAAAGTCGCTGAGAGTATTTATAATGAATTAATCGATAAAGGAATAGATGTTTTATATGACAACCGTGATGAAAGACCAGGTGTTAAATTTAAAGACATGGATTTAATTGGTATTCCACTTAGAATAACAATAGGTAAGAAAATAACTGATAACAAAATTGAATTTAAAGAAAGAAATAATTCTGAAACAATTGAAATTGATATAAAGACAGCAACAGATAAAATAACTGATTATGTAAAAGATAACTTAAAATAAGTTATCTTTTTTGATATAATAAAAAAGAATAGCGAGGTAATCTAATGAAGAAAGAAGACTATAAAAAAACAGTTGAAGAGTTATATAAAGAATATGAAACAAGTATAAACGGTTTAACTGATGAAGAAGTAACAAAACGTTTACAAAAATATGGTGAAAACAAATTAACTGAACAAAAAAAGAAATCAAATCTGATATTGTTTATAAACCAATTTAATGATTTTATGATTATTCTATTAATATTCGCTTCCATTTTTTCCGCATTTATATCATATATAAGACATGAATCATATTTTGATTCAATCATTATTATTGTAATAGTTATTATTAATGCACTATTAAGTTTTATTCAAGAAAGAAAAGCAAGTGTTGCCATCCAAGAATTAAACAAAATGTTTGTAACTAATAATTATGTAATAAGAAACGGGAAAAAAGAACTAATAGATGTTCGAAACGTTGTAGTTGGAGACATAATAGAACTAGAAGCAGGCGATTATGTATCTGCAGATTGTAGAATAATAACATCAGAAAGTTTAGAAATAAATGAATCAACTCTAACTGGAGAATCAAAATCTATTAAAAAAGATAATTTAGATATAACAGAAGATAAAGAATTATATGAAAGAAAAAATATGGTCTTTGCCGGCTGTAATGTCACTAATGGACATGCTTTTGTAGTTGTATGTTCCACTGGAATGAATACTGAATTAGGTAAAATCGCCACAAGTCTAATTGACAAAAAGAGTGAGATAACACCCCTTCAAAAAAAGATTAATCAAATAAGTAAAGTACTAACTTACATAATATTTGGAATTATTTTTGTTATGATGGGTATAGGTTTTTGGATGAAAAATGACTTTTTCGATGTCTTAATGATATCAATATCATTAGCTGTAGCTGCAATTCCAGAAGGTCTAAGTTCTATAATAACAATAATTTTATCTTTAGGAATGTCTTCTATGGCAAAAAAGAATGTCATAATTAGAAAAATGGCCTCAGTAGAAACACTTGGATCTACAGATGTTATTTGTTCAGATAAGACAGGAACTATAACCAAAAACAAAATGACAGTTAAGTCAATTTATGTTAATGAAAAACTATATAATAGTGACGATATAATTGATAATGCATCACTTTTATTTGATTGTGCTTCATGTTGTCAGAACGTTGTTAAAAACGATAATAAATACTTAGGAGACGAAACAGAAGTAGCTATATACAAATACCTCGAAGAAAAAGGATTATTAATAAATGAAAATAACAATCGTCGAAAAGAATATCCTTTTGATTCAGACAGAAAAATGATGAGTACAATAAATGAAATAGATAATAAACAATTTTCATTTACAAAAGGTAGTTTAGATTCAGTTATTAATAATTGTTCCTATTATATAGTCGACAATAAAATAAAAGAAATAACTGATCAATATAAAGAAAAAATTCGCTCTATTGAGCTTGAATTATCAGCTAAATCATTACGTAACTTAGCCTTTGCATATAAAAACAAAGATATTAACAATCCAGAAAAAAATATGGTTTTTATAGGATTAATAGGTATGATGGATCCGCCAAGAGAAACTGTTAATGATGCAATAACATTATGTTATAAAGCAGGACTTAAACCAATTATGATTACTGGTGATAGTATAAATACTGCTATAGCCATCGCTAAAGAAGTTAATATTATAGGTTCAGCCGACCAAGCTATTGAAGGCAAATATGTCGATAAAATGAATGAGAAGGAACTACTTAAAGCGGTTACTAAATATCAAGTATATGCACGAATTACTCCCAACACTAAACTGAGAATTGTAGAAGCACTACAATCACTTGGGTACGTTGTTGCTATGACCGGAGATGGAGTAAACGATGCACCAGCAATACAAAAATCTGATATAGGAATAGGCATGGGAATAACTGGAACAGAAGTAGTAAAAAAAGTATCAGACTGTATTTTAGTAGATGATAGTTTTTCCACTATAGTTGATGGAGTAGAAGAGGGTAGAAGAATAACCTCAAATATCAAAAAAGTAATACTATATCTATTAGCAGGAAATATTATTGAAGTAATTTTAGTATTTGCTTCAATGATAATGAATATGGAAATGTTTACAACTCTTCAATTACTATGGATTAACCTTGTAACTGACTCAATTCCAGCAATAATGCTAGCGTTTGAAAAAGCCGATAAAGACATTATGGATAACAAACCATATAATCGTTCTAATTCAAGTTTTTTCACCCCATTCTTAACATCTAAAATCATTGGTGGAGCAATCGTCAAATCTATTATTATGTTAGGACTATATGTATACTTTATAAAGGTTGCAGACAGTAATGTGGCAGGATCTTTACTATTCATTTTCTTAATTCTTAATGAATTACTATATTCCCTTTCATGTCGTAATCTAAAGAAATCTGTTCTTAATAAAGAAATATTCAGTAATAAAAAATTATCATTAGGTTTAATTATAATATTATTAGTGCAAATAGTAGTATTTACAACTAGTCTTTCTAAATATTTTATAGTAGACAATATTAATTATAGTTATATAATAATAACATTAGCAGTTTGTTTAATACTATTCATAATAGGAGAATTAGTTAAACCATTATATACTAAGTTATTCAGAGACTACATAAAGGAGAAATAATATGAAAAAGGATAATTCAATAATTATATTTGCTCTATTTGGGACACTTATTTTATCAGTTTTTTCAGCTACAGTATATAAAAACCTTTATCCTAAAAGTAGTCCTCAAACAGAAAATTCAGGAGTACACAAAATTAAGGTATTAGATGAAGAAACAGCCTATATTGAAAATATAGAAATTAGCGAAAACAAAATCACAATAAAAACACTTGGACCAGCAGAAGAGTTTTGCATCAAAACAACAAAGTCGACTCCATCATTAAATAATCTATGTTGGAAAAAAATAGAAGACAATACTGGTTCTATATCTATTTATCAAAATAAAAAATACTATATTTGGATTAAAGATTCTAACAACAAAATAATTAGTTCAGAAGAAGCTATGTTTTCATAAAAAAGAAAAAATATTTTTTCTTTTTTTTAATTCCTTAAAAAATAGTAAATTTACAACATATATACAACTATATGTTATTGACTTAACACTTTGAATATTATAATATTAAAGAGGATAGAATGTGATAATATGAGAAAAAAATATATTTTCAGTCTAGTCATCCTTGGATTACTACTACTAAGCACATTATTAATAGGAACAGGGTATGGCCTATGGCGATCAAAACAAAAAACTGACACCAAAATAGCTACTGATATAGAATGCTTTAAAGTATATTTTTCTAAAGAAGGAGATATCACATTCCAAAACATTATTCCTGTTTTAGAAAATGAAGGTAAAAAAACAAGCCCTTACACAATTACTGTAACAAATATTTGTAATGCAACTAAAACTTTAGATATAAGATTAAATATTTTAAAAGAATCAACAATTAAGAGTGACTCATTATCCATTAATGCTACGGGAAGTATAAATATTGACTCAATATATTATAATGACCTAAAAACAGCAAAATCAACCCAACAAGATGTGTCTCATAGTAAATTAATAGGTCAAATAGAAATAAGTCCAAACGAAACAATCAGAACAAATATTAAACTGTGGTTTAATGAGTTGAAAAATCCAATCATTAAGAAAGAAGACTATATAAAAATGCGTTTTGAATTGATTGATGATCAAAATGCAATACTTCCAACTTTAAAAGAAAACATTTTCGATTACAATAAGATTGTGGACAAAAAACCAACATATTCAGAACCACCAACAACAAATGAATTTTTAAAAATAGATAATAATTATTATTTTAGAGGAAATGTTGATAATAACTATTTATTATTTGCCAATCGTTTGTGGAGAATAATTGGTATTAATGAAGATAATACTGTGAAAATAATTCTAAATGATACACTAGAACCAACTTCATATAGTAACTACTATAATTCAACATCATATACATCATTTAGATATCCTTATTATGGAGATATGGTTGATAATAACATAAATAAATATCTACTAAATTGGTATCAAGAAAACTTAGCTAATTATGACCAGTATATTGCTTCTAGCAATTATTGTAATGATACTAGTAGAACAGTTACAAATGGTCAAATCTACTTTGGCGCATATAATAGGTTAAATACCAACAAAGAACCAACAATAACATGTCCTAACACCGAATATGATTTTGGAGGAATATATAACCAAAAAATTGGTTTAATAACTGCAGATGAAGCCGCAATAGCTGGTGCAGTATATGACCAAGAAAATACAAATTATTACTTAAATAACAATACAGATTTTTATACTATGTCACCATCCCATTTTATGTATGGATATTTATCATACGTAATGTATATTGAAGCAACTGGAGCAATAGGTAGTAATTCACCAACTCAAGAACTAGGAATTCGTCCAGTTATAACACTAAAACAGGAAGTAACTAGTGAAGGTAATGGAACCATAAATAATCCATTTAAAATAATTATGGAATAAACAATTGTGAAAAAGACAATTGTTTTTTTTCTTTGTTTGTCGAAACCATTTAAAAGTTATTTATTTAGAGCTATATTACAGTAGGTGATAGCATGAATGAAGAAGATAAACTGGAATTAATAAAAAAATATGAACGTCTTATTTATAAGATTTCTACTAAGTTTTATGGCCTTCAACAAGAAGAATTATTTCAAGTAGGAGTAATTGGTTTAATTAAAGCATATAAAAATTTTAAAGATGATGGAATCACTAAATTTACTACATATGCCTATAAATACATATTTGGTGAAATGTATGATTTAGCAAATAAAGAACGGCCCATAAAACTAAATAAAGATATTTTAAAAACTTATAAAAAAATAGAAGAGACAAAATATAAACTAGCTCAAAAGTTAAACTATATTCCAACAATAACAGAACTATCCTTATATTTATGTATTCCAGAACAAACAATAATTGATATTTATAAAAGTACTGAAACCATCATGAGTTTAGATAATGATGAAGAAAAGAATATATACGAATGTATCCCAGATAAAATCATAGTATCAAGTGATGACACCATAGATTTAAATGATTCGTTAAATTCTTTAACAGACCAAGAAAAACAAATAATAGAATATCGTTATTTTAAAGACTATACTCAAACTGAAACAGCTAAAGTTTTAGGATTATCTCAAGTAAAAGTATCACGTTATGAGAAAAAAAGTCTCAATAAAATGTATAATTATCTAACCAGCTAACAATACTAGTATTGGAGGCTTTTTTATGAATAAAACAAAGTATAAAAAAATAGTAAAAGACTTAACTCCTCAAGAGAGTACAATTATAAATACCATAATTGCATTTATTGTAGGAGGAACAATTGGTCTTTTATCCTGTTTTTTATTTAATTTCTTTTCCAATTATTATGAAGAACAATTATCTATATCATTCACATTATTAGTATTAATCATTATATCATCACTTGTAACATCCTTAGGATTTGCAGATTCATTATTTTCAAAATTTAAATGTGGGCTTATCATCCCTATAACTGGCTTCGCGCATTCCATTACAAGTAGTTTAATAGATTACAAAAGAGAAGGATTTTTAAATATGGGATCAAATGCCTTTAAATTAGCCGGCTCAGTTATATTGTATGGCATTGTAAGTGCCATAATTCTAACTCTAATTAAGGTGATTATTCATGTCTAGTTTTATTTATAAAAATGTATATATTAAAGATTATGAAACTATAGCAGGCCCTAAAGAAAAAGAATCTCTTATAAACTTTCCTAATACAATAAATGATTATTACTACAATGAAAAAAATATAGAGGATGCTGAAATGAAAATGCAAAATTTCTGCCTTACTAATATCTTAGAAAGAAATAATATTTTTGATAAAACAGATTTAATAATAGGAGGAGATTTACTAAATCAAATAGTTATTACTAGCTACAATCTATCAAATCGAAATATTCCTTTCCTTGGAATATATAATGGTTGTTCAACCTTCAATGAAGGTTTAATAATTATGTCCCATTTTATCGATCAAAAACAAATAAAAAATGGCATTGTCATAACATCAGCACATAACTTGAATGCCGAAAGGCAGTATAGATATCCTGTTGAATATGGCTGTCCCAAAAAGAAATATACTACATTTACAACAACAGGAGCTATAGCTACTTACATAACTAATAAAAAAACAAATATTAAAATAGAATCAGCGACAATTGGTAAAGTAACAGATTATGGTATTAAAGATGTTTCCCATATGGGAGCTGTAATGGCTCCTAGTGCTTGTCAAACTCTTCACGATCACTTAACAGATTTAAAACGTACACCTGATTATTACGACATTATAATTACCGGTGATTTAGGCAAAGTAGGATCAAAAATATTTGAAAAAATAGTTAAAGAAGAGTATAACTACGATTTAAAAAGTTATATGGATGCGTCTAGTACCATATATGAAGGAGTACAAGGAACCTTCCAAGGTGGCAGTGGTCCAACAGTTTTGCCGTTAGTCTTTTTTAATAAAGTATTAGCCGAAAAAAAATATAAAAAAATATTATTGTTAGCAACAGGATCACTACATAATCCCACTATGGTTAGTTTAAAAAAGAGTATTCCTTCAATAACACATGCAATAAGTATCGAGGTGATAGAATGAATTATTTAAATGCTTTTTTAGTATGTGGTTTGATATGCGCTATCGGAGAAATAATTCTTGATAAAACAAAACTAACTCCAGGTCATATCACATCAATGTTTGTTGTCCTAGGAGCAATTCTTTCTGCATTAGGATTATATAAGTATATTACTTCATATTCTTTAGTTGGAAGTAGTATTCCTATAATGTCTTTTGGTAATGCATTATATCAAGCAGCAGAAACTGGTTTCAAAGAAGCTGGATTTATAGGAATGTTTAACAATTTATTAAGTACAACTAGTGCTGGAATTAGTGGAGCAATCTTTTTTGGATTTATATTTGCCATAATTTTCAAAGTAAGAGATTAATCTCTTTTTTTTTGCATTAATCTTTGTTATAATTTAGCTATAAAGAATGAAGGGATAAAGATGGATAACAATAATCAACAAAACAATAATACTAATCAACTTATGAATACAAATCCAGTAGCTACAAATAACACTCCGCAAAATGTTTCACAGAGTGTTCCAAATACGACAGTTCCACAACAAGCACCACAACCAGTTGTTAATCAGAATGTTCAAAATCAGCAACCTGTGATGAATCAACAAACTCCAGCAAAACAACCTGTACAACAAAATGTTCAACCAACACCAGAACAAAAACAAAACCAAAGTGGACCAAAGTATTCATTTAACAGCGAAGAAAAAGTAATATACAAATTTAAAGAAGAAAAGGATGCAAATCCTATCGTTGCGCTTCTTATAATTGCATTATTTGTTGTCGTCATTTTTTTCTTACCAACAATCTCCAAAAAGTTGGGAAATATTAAAGATTTTAATTTTAGTTTTAATACTAATAAAACAACTAATACTAATAATCAACAAAATGAAGATAAGAAGAATATGAAATACAAACTAAATGATTCATTAAACGCTGCTCAAATAGGTGGATTATCTATCAGCCAATTAGGAGTAGGAGAAGAATATGGAGAAACATTTATAACATTCACCATTATTAATAAAAGCAGTGAATCATATGTATTTAACAAAAAGTATTATATAAATCTATATAATGGAGATAAACTACTATATAGAGCACTAATCTATTCAGATAGTATGAATGCCATTGGTTCATATGCATCTGCAGAATTAAAACTACCAATTAGATCAAACATTAAAAGTCAAATAAATCAATTTGATGTTTCAGAAATCGAAACAGGCAAATACAATAGCCTTAGCGTAACTAAAGAAGAAGGCGAATTTAAAGTACTAACATGTACATATCAAAATAATGAAATTAACTATTATTTCTTAGATGATCATTTAGCAAAAATATATGAGACAATTGAAGAAGAATCTAAAGCAAACAATAATTATCTTAGCAAAAGAAATAGTGCTATAGAAATGGTCAATAAATATCAATCATTAGGACTTAATTCTCATATTGAAGAACGTGAGTCATCATTTAAAGTAATTAATGATTTAGATTTAAGAGAAATACAAAATATAACATTAAGTAGTATAAATAAACATCGTTATTTTGAATATGGAGAAAGTAGTAAAATAATATATTTTGAAATGTTAGCAATGGCATACTCATGTGGTTAGGATGATAAATATGACATACAATTTTTGCACATCTGATTTTGAAGGACCTTTAGATTTATTACTTCACTTAGTAAAAGAATCTAAGATGGATATCTACACAATAAATATTCATGATATCATTAATCAATACATAGATTTTATCCATTCTTTAACAGAACAAAACATTGATGTCGCTAGTGAATATTTAGTAATGTCATCAGAACTAATCCATTTAAAAAGTAAACTATTAATAAATAGAACAGATGAAGAACCAGAACCTGATGATGAATTTACCATTAATTCGGAAGAAGATTTAAGAAATAAATTACTTGAATATGAAAAATATAAAAAAGTAACACAAGAATTTCAAGAATTGCAACAAAAAAGAGGGGAAGTTTATACAAAATTACCAGAATCATTAAAAGAATTCTATCCAGAGCAACATTTAGAAAAAGGATTGTTTGATTCAAATGATTTATATAATGCTTATCTTTCTTTCTTAGATAAATTAAAAAAACAAGAACCATTAAATACAAAAATAACAAAAAAAGAACTAAATATTGAAGATAAGATAAAAGATATCAGAAATATTTTAAATACGAAAAATAAAGTAAATTTTTTAGAATTATTTACAGAAATAACAAAAGAAGGACTCATAGTAACGTTTCTATCAATTTTAGAAATGAGTAAAAATGATGAAATAACTATAACGCAAGTTGATTCATTTAGTCCTATTATGATTGAGAAAAGAGTGTAAACATGAAGTTATTGGGAGTTTTAGAAGGAATTCTTTTCGTAGTAGGAGAAGAAGGCGTAACATTAAAACAAATATGCGAAATATTAAATATAGATATGGATACAGCCAAAAATCTACTAATGGAATTAAAAAAATCATATGAAGATAATAATAGGGGAATACGCATTAGCTATTTAGGTGATGCATTCAAATTAACAACAAAAAAAGAACACAAGGAATACTACCAAAAACTAGTAGAAAATCCAGAAAGTAATACGCTATCACAAGCAGCATTAGAAACCTTAGCAATTATTGCTTATAATCAACCAATAACAAGAGTTGAGATAGATGAATTAAGAGGAGTAAGTACCGTTCATATCCTAAGAAGATTGTTGGCACAAGGACTGATAAAAGAAGATGGAAAAAGTACAATGCCAGGTAGACCAAACTTATATAAAACAACTAGTGATTTCCTTGATTATTTTGGTTTATCAAGTATTAGTGATCTTCCTCAAATAATAAAAGAAGAAAATAAAGAAAAAGAAGAAGAACTATTTACATCAATATATAAGGAGAATTAATATGAAAAAAAATATACCAATATATATTGCATTATTACTTTTATTAGGTATTAATATCTTTGTGATTATAAAACTAGTTAATTACAAAAATGAAATGAATGAACTTAAAGATCAAATTAAAGAATTAAAAACAAAAGCAGAATTAAACAACTACAAAGATTCATCTACCAAAGAATCTGATAATAACAACGAATCAGATAGTATTAATTTCACACAAATAATGCCATCTGAAATATCTTCATTGTCACAAAACGAAACAATTGTAATTATGATAGGTAGATCAGATTGTGGTTGGTGTCAAAAATTTGCTCCAGTTTTACAAAACGCTGAAAAAAAATATAATTTTAAAGCGCGTTATATTGATTTATATAGTTTATTAGATAGTACTACTTGGGCTTTAAAAAATGAAACAGAATATAATGTACTAATGAGCTTAAACACAACTGAAGCATATAAGAACTTTATGATAGAAAATTTTGGTTCCACACCATTAACTATAATAGTTAAACAAAATACAATAGTTAGTGCCATAGCTGGATACACAGATGAGACCAATCTTAATAAAACTCTAGAACAAAATGGTTTTAAAAAATAAAAGAAATATCAAAATCTATGATATTTCTTTTTTAATGTTAAACAATTCTCATTTTTTTCTTCAATAATTCTTTTTCTATCCTGTTCCAACATAGCATTAATTGATGCAATTAATTCTTCCTTTGTTACCATAGGAGGATAATTATTCATCTCATTATGAGCATTAAAATCAATATTTTTTGAATTGTCATTACAATTTAGTTCATTTCTGGGCGATTCTACTTTAATATATTTATTAATGTATTTTTGTGGATTATCACTTAAATAAGTAATACTATATTCAACAAAATCATCTTTATGAGCTAATCTTCTTCTTACTTTTTTAGTTATTATCATTATTATCACCTTTCAATTTCTTTGTTAAAATATTATTTGTTCGTTCTTCATTAAACTTTGTATAAATAGGAGTAAAAACGTTGTTAGGTAAATCATTTATAATTTCTATAAGAGCTTCATCATCTAACATACAAATGAATTTACGTATATCATCACTTGATAAAGAATCGATAAATAATTGTTTTACCTGTGAAAAATAGCTTGTTAAAGCTTCTTTCATAAAACTAGTTCCTTGTAACTGTTCAAAAAAATTAAGTGTAAAAAATTGAATGGTATGTTCCATTAAATGATCTTTATCAGGATGATAATAAAAATCAAAATTAAAGTTTATTTCTCTACAATTAATACCAGTAAGATTTTGATCAGTCCAATTGATATCTGTTTTTATTTGCAAAATTGAATTATTAACAAAAAAACTACTAATCCAATCATGGTCTTTTAAAATAACAGTAAATAAATCATATAATAAAGAATCATTTAATAAACCATCAATTTCTAAAAAATCAGGTAAAGATCTAGAACTCTTATAATCAGAAAAAGAAATACCAGTCACATCTTTTCCTTTCTCTCTTGCATAAGTAATATCAATATCAATGTATGAATTAGCATTCCCTCTAAGAGATAACAACGATTTATGTCTATTTTCAGTAACTGGATAATACTTAGTTATAATTTCCATTATTGCATCAATAATTTCACTATTCTTATCTTTTCCAATTTCAAAACTCTTTCTTTCAATTTGTTCAGCCATAAAAAAACTCCTTAATGAAGCATATTATAACACATAATTTGTTTTTGTTAATCAATAAAAGATATTGCTTAAGATTTAGTAATGAATTATAATAATAATATAGAAAGAGGTTAAAAAATGGAGAAGAAAGAAAAGATTTATATCGTAATAATAATGATACTAGTATTAGCGCTAGGAATAACAATTGGTGTTGGCATAAAAGCTAATTTAAACACTTCAAATGATCAAAAAGAAACAAACAAAAACACAAATAATAATTCAGAAAATAATAACAAAGAAGAAAATAATAATAAAGAAGAAAATAAGAAAGAAGAAAATAAGAAAGAAGAAAATAAGAAAGAAGAAATAACAGATTCATTAAAGAAAGAGCTAGCAAATATTGTTGGACTTACAGAAAAAGGTTTAGAAAGATTAACTGCTGAACAAGATAAAGATAAAGCAGCTACTGGCAATTATGCTGACATTACAGGTTTCACACATTTAGAAACCCTTATAAATTTAGGAAAAGATAAGGAAATAGTAATAAAAGACTTACCAGCAGAGGATATAAAACATATTGTTTTTACTTATGCTATAAATAACAATATGTTAGAAAAAGATTTAACAAAATGTCCTGCAGATTACGTTACAGGACAATGCTCAGGAGTTAGTATTGCAAACTATAAAAAAATTGCTGAAAAATACAATTTAAGTCAAAATATTGAAACTTATTTTGAAAAAGACAATATAGTTGACGGATACTACATTTATCCAGGAACAGGAACAACTGGTAGTTATGCTAAAATTGAAGATAGTATGAATTTTGAAAGAAAAGATAATGATATAATCTTAACTTATAAAATCAAAATAGACTATGAGGGAGCTGGACCAAAGAATACTGATGAAAAAGTTACTTTCACTTTTAAAAAATCTGATAAAGGTTCATATTACTTACATAGTGTAAAAACAGTTAATGCATAAAAAGACTAGAAATAGTCTTTTTTTATAATAAAAAAACTGATTAATAGATAATCAGTTAAAATACCAATGGTGCCTGTGGTGGGACTCGAACCCACACGATATTGCTATCACTGGATTTTGAGTCCAGCGCGTCTACCAATTCCGCCACACAGGCAATCACAAAGATATTATAGCATAACTATCTAAAAAGTAACAATACAATTTTTAATAAAAAAAGTGAGTTATTACTCACTAATTTTATAAGGATTATACTTAGTACCATTACCAGTTACAATTACATCTTTCACTAAATTAACAACAGGTCTAGCAACTCTTGGATTATTTGCATTCCTAGGGCTAGTAATATAATCACCTGTAATAGAACCATCCGGTCCAACTTCATATACCATTTTTAAATCTGCATAAATATGATCACCAGTCATTGTCCACCAATAAGCAGATATGTCTGTATCTAATAAATAGCTTTTTAATAATGATTTATTTGTAGTATTAGGAACTGCACCAGAGTAAACATACTCATCTGCAGTAATAATTCCAGCTTTAGTATTAATCACATATTTATTATCACATGTCAATTTTGCATTATAGATATCATAAGAAGATTCTTCATTAATAACACCACTAGTATCATTACAAAATTCACCGGTAGCTATATACTTATCGTATTCATTTTTAATGTTAATATCATACCATTTATCAACAGTTCCTTTAACTGTACTATTATCATAATTAACACCATTCTTACTTTCTAAAGAATTAGAATTATATTCATCTTCATTAAAAGGGGTAGGTTCAGTAGCACCATCAAGAATTAGTTTTACAGTACCATCAGGATTTATACCAATAATTCTCCATATAATATCATTTCCTTTAGTAGCAATTTTTACTCTTGAATTATCAAAACATTCTTGCATATATCTAATATTTTTCTTCTCTAAAAGACATTTATCATACAATTCATTACTATATGCATAAATATCTTCCTTATATGTACCCATTACTAAATAATTATTAACAACTGATCCTCTAAAGAAATAATTATTATTCTCTCTATAAAGACCAGCTTTGCTAACAGCTTTTGATACATCAACTTTATCAGAAATTACTTCATTATCATTAATTATAGTTTGAGCTATTTTTTCCTTTTCATCATCTTTCTTTTCACCCTGTTTATCACTATTATTAGATCCGTCAATTACTTTATCATAAATAATAAATCCGCCTAACCCTAAAACAATTAGTGATAGTAATATAATGATTACATATAATAATCCATTATTCTTTTTTTCCATTACAACACCTCTATTATCATCAATTATAGCATACTTGTGTATATAAGACATATTATTTAAAGAGGTGAAAAAATGAATCAAACATACATTGTTAAACCAGGAGACACATTATATGGTATAAGTAACCAATATGGAGTCTCCGTTACTGATTTAGCTAATATAAATAACATTAAAGGTTCAAATCTTCAAATAGGTACAGAATTAATAATTCCAACCAAATCAGGTATCAATCCTAATAATATGTTCATGTATACTGTTCAAAAAGGCGACACACTTTACAAGATAGCTCAAAAATATAATACAACTATAGATGCTATTATGAAAATTAATTATTTTACTAATTCAAATCTAACAATTGGTCAAGTAATTAGAATACCAGAAACCTATACCAAAGAAGAAGAACTATATCTCCCAAACTATACGAATTATACTGTTAAAAATGGTGATACCCTATATAGTATAGCCAGGGATAATGATGTAAAAATTGAAACTATAATTAAAGATAATGCATTAACATCAAACAATCTTTCAATTGGTCAAAATTTAAAAATAAGAATGCCTGTAATGGTATCTTCTGAAATAGAAGAATGCTATGGACCTGATTATAATCCACCACAAGACATAAAAACAGAGGAATATATCGTAAAAAAAGGAGATAATCTTTATTCTATAGCCCGCCAATATAACACAAATGTCTCAACATTAATTAATCTTAATAATTTAAGCAATGCAAGTATTGTAGTTGGTCAAAAGCTAAAAATACCCACAAGCAACAATAATCAAACATATATTGTTAAAAAAGGTGATAGTCTATATACTATAGCTCGTCTATTTAATACAACAGTAGATAGCCTAAAAAGAAAGAACAATCTCGCATCTAATAACCTATCTATAGGTCAAAAATTAATAATATAAGGAGAAAAAATGAATACATATAATATAAATGATCCTAATTTTATAAACTCATCCCTATATATAAAATTCTTAAATGATAATCCTAAACAAGGAAGGTTAAAAATAAGAGCCTATGCTGCAAATCAAGCATTACCAATAAGCGGCTTAAAAATAGTTATATCAACACTTTATGATAATAGTAGAATAATTTTCTACGAAGGCGAAACTGATTCTTCAGGTATAATAGAAAAAATTATTTTACCAGCCCCAACCCTTGATACCAACAACTTATCAGCTCCAAATAAAACAGAATATGAAATATCTGCGACATACACCCCTGACAACATTAATACAATATATAAAATCAATATCTATGAAAATATCTGTGTTGTTCAAAACATTGATATCGTCCCTCAAACAGAATTTGTAGGTGGCTATCTTGGCAGTTAGATATCCAATAGTTCCAAATAACATAACAGTTCATCTAGGTGCTCCAAATGAATCAGCTAGAGATATTACGATACCTTTTACTGATTACATTGCCAATGTTGCTTCTTCAGAATTATATCCAACCTGGCCAGAAAATGCTTTGATTGCCAATATATATGCGATTATTTCGTTTGCTATGAACAGAATATATAATGAATGGTACCGTAGCAAAGGATATAATTTTGATATAACAGCATCACCAATTTATGATCAAAAGTATACTGAAAATAGATCTACATACTCCAATATTAATAATATAGTTGAAGATATTTTTAATAATTATGTTGTAAAAGGAAATCAAGTTCAACCATATTTTACAACATATTGTGATGGTCGAAATAAAACATGTAATGGATTATCACAATGGGGAAGTGTAAGCTTAGCTAACCAAAATAAAACACCTATTCAAATACTCAAATACTATTATGGCAATGATATAAAAATATTTGAAAATGCCCCGGTAGGGGATACTAAAGAAGGATATCCAGGTCAACCCGTTAAACTCGGCGATGTTGCAAACCCCGTTTTAGCAATTCAAAGAGATTTAAGAAGAATTAAACAAAATTATCCTGCCATCCCTGAAATAAATAATACCTTAGGTATTTATGATCAAGAAACAGAAAATGCTGTAAAAAAATTTCAAGAAATTTTCAGTTTACCAATAACCGGAGTAGTCGATAAAGCTACTTGGTACAAAATAAAATATGTTTATAATAGTGTAAAAAAACTAGGAGACTTATATAGTGAAGGATTATCAGAAGATGAAATAACATTCCTATATACAGATGAACTAAAATATGGAGATACTGGTATTGAAGTTGAGTATATCCATTACTTTCTAGATGCTATAGCATTCCTAGACAAGGACATACCAAGATTACCTACAAATTCTATATACAATAACAATACCATTACAATGGTTAAGGCCTTCCAAGAAAAGTATAATCTTCCCGTAACAGGAATATTTACATATACAGATTGGAATACATTAAAAAATGCTTACAATAATATTTTGAAATCTTTTCCCAAAGAGTATCAAAATTATATAGATGAACTATATCCAGATTATTTTTTAACCAAAGGTATGAGTGGAAATGACGTAAAAAGATTTCAAAAATTTTTATTAAAGATTTGCCAGAAAGATAAATCTATCCCTGGAGTAAAAGTAACAGGTATCTTTGATGAATTGACTGATAAATCAGTAAGAAAAATTCAAAATGACTATGGTTTTGATATCAATGGTATAGTAGGACCACTGTTGTGGCGTAAAGTTGTTGAATTATCTAAAAGCTAGAGTTTTTATATTGATAAAGAAAAGTGAGTGATATATAATAAAATGATATTTTGAAAGGGCGAACAAGATGAACATATTTAAGATATTTAGCAAGAAAAAAACAGTAAGTAACTCTAATGAAAAAAATGATACATGTACATCTCTAAATGAACTCGTAGAACAATATTTGTTATGGTATAAAAAAAATCTTGAAGAAAATGTTGAAAATGTATCATACGAGTATCATATTATGAAAAATTTTATTGAAAAAATAGCAGTATGGTACGAATTAGCATACCCTGAAAATTTAGTTGATAATATCATAAAAACAATGTATTCAGATCCAGATTATAGATCAAAAAGTTTATTTTCCAAAAATGAATTTATAAATAGATTAAACGCTGAAGAAAAATACCTCTTAGCTAAACCTAAATACCCAGAAATAGTATATGTTAATAGAGATAAATTCTTAACTCATTTTCATTTATCACCTGAAGGTTTTATTACAGAAGTAGATGAAATAGCAGACTTAGATAAAACCAAGGACGTTGTTGTACCAGCGCATAGTACTTTAATAGGTAAACACATAAAACAAATTGTTAGTTTTTTGAAAAATAATAACTTGCTTTTAGAAAAAAATGAAATTGAAACTGCTATTAATAATTATGAAACATCAGAAATATGTTTGAATGGTATGTTAACCTCCGCAATGTTTAGAATAATGGAAAGAGGAGGAAATAGAATTGGTCCGTATAGAGCATTCTTATTCGCCCTAGAATTCGGCTTAAATATTGAGTACCCTATAAAATATGGGTATGATCCTTCTGATCCTAATTTAAGATTGTTTTTAAATGAATATTTTAAAGCTGGAGGATCCAAAGATATAACATGTTACAACCAATACTTTTTTAAAGACCATTTTGATTCTCCGATTGAAGAAGTTTCACTAGAAAAAGTATATGAAGAAACTTGGTTAAACTGTTCCCAAAAATACACTGAAGAAGAAAGTAATCTTCAGTCTCGTCTTATAGAAACTATTAGTAATCATGCTAATCAAATTTTAAAACTCCAAAAACATATTAAAAAGTAATTAGTAATAATTGCTTTTTATATTGCAAAAATGTTAAAATTATAATGTAGAAAGTAGGGAGTTTATGGGAAATTACGATTGGTCAAAAGATGATATTAAACAAAAGATTAAACTTATAGAAAGCTTTGAAGATAAAGAAAAATATCTTAGTGATATTAGTACCCTTAATAGTATGTTAAATAAAACAACTGAAAATAGAAATGCCACAAATACAATAAGAGAACAATTGGAAAGTAAAAAGGATGGTTTCAAAGAATGGATAACAGATTTTATCAAATCTGTTGAAGCAAATGGTACACAACTTGATATTCCACCATTTAGATTCAATTATTTATCTAATGATGACTGTTTGATGCTAGTTCATGACTTTTACAAAACAAGACATCCTCATATATATGAAAACTTTGTTAAAGAATTTGATAAAAAAGATACAAATTTACGAATGAAAGAAAGTTTATTCTATTCTTCATCAGTAACATATTATATAAATTGTTTTAATCAAATATATATAGATATTGAAAAATCAAATAGCATCTTTGATGTAGTAAATTTAGCTCATGAATATGGTCATGCAGTAGGTATTAGAATAAATAATGATATTATGAATAACGATTATTTTTTAATAATAGATGATATAGAAGGAGAATACTTTCAATTAGAATTTATTAACTGGTTAATTAATAATAATATTTATCCTAAAGATGCTGTATTATCTAAACTATATATAAATCAAAGTATGTATTGCAAAGCCCGTTACTTAGAACATATGTACAATCTTCAAAAACTATCCTACTTAATATCATATTTAACAAGTATAGAATTAAACTATTCTGATCAAAAAGATGAATTATTTATTAGATTAATAACCCATAAACCAAATTCGATAGATAATATGCTTAGTGTTTTAAATGATTTCATAATTTTAAATAAAAGTGCAAGCACCTACCAAAAAGCACTAAAAAAAGAAGCAAATCAATACTTCGTATAATAGGTTTGATTTGACAATTAACATAAATAATGCTATCCTAACAACCACTTATTGGAAAGGGGATCATTAATATGTTAACAGAACAAACTATGAATTCGATTAAAGAAATTGCTGAGGCTGTATTTGTATATGGAACACTAAGTAAAATAGAAGCAAAATCAATATTAATTAGAAATTTTGGAATGAAAAAGGCAGAATGTTTAGAGGATGGAACAATTTTTGTCATTGATCAAAACAATCAAGACGCTTATTTAAGATTTCCATTACTAACTACAAACCCACTTACAGAATTTAAAAAAATGTCTATGTAAAAAACTTGTTGTTATAACAAGTTTTTTTCTTTTATAGAGAAAAAATTGACAATAACTAATCATTATACTAAAATACTCCCAACAAAAGGGGAGTTTTTTATGGGGTTAGAAAAGAATTTGTTAGAATACGATTATTCATCTTACAATAGAAGCCAGGTTGGTAACGATAAAAGCTTAATAAATCAAATAAGTGAATATTTAGCCAAAATTAATGTTTCAATATCTGATATTGAAACTATTATCTCAACTGTTGGATATTATAGAAAAGAATCAATTAATATATCACTTTATATGGATTTGTTATGCAAATCATTAGGTTATTTAGAAGAGTATTCTTTAGACGAAATATTAGCCATAGTAAAAGAAATACATGATATATACTTCCCTAATAGTAACCATATATCTTTTGATGATTATCTAAAAGATACAAAAGAAGAAAGAATTATAAAACTATATTTGAATTCTAATAATAAATATATATTAAAAAGTTTTAAAGATAACACTCGTCTAAATTACATATCAGAATTAAAATTTGCTTCAGCAATGTGCCTAAAAAAGAAAGACTATCAAGATTTTAATGGTAGTATAGATAGATATGATACTCTTCAAGAAACATATTCAACTTTATCATTATTATCAACATATGTTAAAATGAGACAATATTTAAAAGAAGAAACAAGATTATTTTGGGATATCCTATTTGCTAATGAATATATAGTATCACTAAATAAACATAATATTGGTCTTAATCAGATTTATACTAAAAATATTTATAAAAAAAGTGAAGTATTAAATCATAATCATAATGAACAATTGGATTTATTCTCTTATCAAAGTGTTAAGCCAGAAAGTCATAATTTAGATATTACGACATTTCAAGTTTGTACTATTTACAATAGCAATAAAATTCCAAACTTTGAACAAGAAAAAGATTTAATAATGTATTATAAAAACTTAGCAGATACAGCAGATATGCTTGAAATGGCTAAATTGAAAAGTGGTTATAAAAAATATGTTTATAATACTGAAAATTAAAGACTTAATAGTCTTTTTTTTATTTATATGATAAAATTAAAACGGAATAATAATAGGAGGATATAATATGAATAATGAAAATGGAAAAATGTATCATATTGGTCTTAGTAAAGAGGATATAAAAGGAGCTGAATATGCAATAATTGCTGGAGATCCAGGACGCATTCCAATAATAGCTAACTATTTAAATAATCCTGTAAAACTAGTTACTAATCGTGAATATACAAGTTATTTAGGAGAAATTAATAATCAAAAAATACTAGTAATATCCCATGGTATTGGTGGACCATCAACAGCCATATGCGTTGAAGAATTATCTCAAATAGGTATTAAAAACATAATTAGAATAGGTACTTGTGGAGGAATGGATTTAAACGTTTTAGCAGGAGATATTGTCATTGCAAATGCTGCAATTAGACAAGAAGGAACAACCAAAGAATATATGCCAGTAGAGTTCCCAGCCGTTTCTAATTTTGAATTAACATATACGCTTAAGACTACTGCATCAAAAATGGGCTATAGAAACCATGTTGGTATAGTTCAATGTAAGGATTCATTCTACGGCCAACACAATCCTGAAAGAATGCCTGTTTCATATGAATTAGAAAATAAATGGCATTCTTGGTTAAAAGGACATTGCTTAGCTAGTGAAATGGAATCTGCAACATTATTTATAGTTTCACAAATTCTTAACATCAAATCAGCATGTATACTTCTATCAGTATGGAATCAAGAAAGAAGAAATAAAGGATTAATAGAAGAAAATACTTTTGATATGGATAGCCCTATAAAAGTAGCAGTTGAATCCCTTAAAAAAATAATAGGTGATAAATATGAGTAATCATCTAAAAAAATATGGTGCAATTT
>Ga0247611_10002932_pt1 | contig 26323 bp, 19 predicted proteins | sample 177DNAGHGhighgp2_FD_192422 | JGI IMG/M metagenome (GOLD analysis project Ga0247611, IMG submission 192422) | Sheep rumen microbial communities from Palmerston North, Manawatu-Wanganui, New Zealand - 1770 DNA GHGhigh gp2 | ecosystem: Host-associated > Mammals > Digestive system > Stomach > Rumen... | reverse complement strand
GAACCTTTGCTGAGTTCGCTTTCTGCTGCTGTAATGGCGCGTGTGACGCCGAAACAGAAACCCGAGTTTGTATCTATTGATACAACCATTTATGATTTTTGATTTATGATTTTCTCGAAGAGGCCGTAGATGACTTCCATCTGTTCGTCGGGGGTGAGGTTGGAGTTATCCACCACAATGGCATCTTCGGCTTGGCGGAGCGGAGACTCCGCACGATGGGTATCGCGGTAATCGCGATCGTTGACATCAGCCAGCACTTCATCGAAGTTCGGTTTCTCTCCTTTGCTTACGAGTTCGTCAAAGCGACGCTGTGCGCGCACTTCGGGAGAAGCAGTAAGGAAGAGTTTGAGTTCCGCTTTCGGGAAGACAACTGTACCGATATCTCGTCCGTCCATGACGATACCTTTGGTGATGCCCATGGCTTGCTGCTGCGCTACAAGGAAGGCACGCACTTCTTTGATTTGCGAGATCCGGCTGGCGCAGTTACCCACTTCGAGCGTACGGATGAATGCTTCCACATCTTCTCCGTTGAGCGTGACATGTTGCGCGCCATCTACGAGAATGAATCCGACCTGAATATGCGGCAGAGCGGCAATTATATCCGCTTCGTTGGTGAGGCCTTGACGCAAGGTATATAAACCGATAGCGCGATACATCGCGCCCGTATCGACATAGGTATAGCCGGCATATTTAGCAAGAGCTTTGGCGATGGTGGATTTACCACAAGAGGAATAGCCATCGATGGCGACGATAATTTTATTGGGCATAAATTGGATTTATGATTTATGATTTCAAATTTAGCATCTATGGTTTATTTGAGGAGGCTGTTGATATCGAGGGTGAGACCGAGCTGGTAGGAGAAATTGGATTTGGTAAGTTGGCTAATCGCAAATCCTACCCGTGCTTGTTTGATTTTCACTCCTGCACCAAGAGCAAAACCGGCCAGAGACTTCTGGTCCGTGAGTTGCAACTCCGCCCTGCGGCGATGGTTGTAACTGAGAGCGATATAGAACTTCTCACTCTTGGGCACCACTTCGATAGACCATATTGTATGGCGGAAGAGCATGTCGTACCATTTCACGTCGTGGGCGATGATATCTCCGGTGGTTGGGCTCTTATCGAGGCTGGTCCATTCGTAGTTGAGATACCAGGTCTGCATGTTATGAATCTGGAGGTGGAAACGCAGCGGAGCATGCTTGACGCGATAGGTGAGACCGAGTTGGAGATTCAGCGGAAGGATCTCGTGGTTCGAACCACCTTCTTCGGAGTAGAACCCCTTGAGTTGCCAACCTATGTTCGCGAGGACGAGACCCATCTGAAAGGTAGAGTCGCGCGTCTGGAAATGCGCGCCTACATCGGCTCCGATCGCGAAGGACGAATAGCTCTCATAGATGGAATAGACGGGTTTGAGGGTGACGCCTATTTTCCAACACGGGTGCAGCTGACGGGCATACATGATATCGATGAGGATATCGCGTGCGCCGAACTTACCTCCGGTGAGGTTTCCGTTCTCGTCGGCATACTGCATACGGCCGTAATCGAGGTAATGGATACCAACCGCGAAATAGTTGGGTTTATCGGGTTCTCCTTCTCCGTCGAAGGGTTTCTCTACTTTCGAGCGGCCGAAGTTATGTCCGTAGAGGACAGAACCGAACATCGTGCCGGGCAGATAGTAGGAATAGTTGAGCTGCAGCGTCATGTGGCTATTAGCATGGAGCAGGGCAGGGTTGCACATACCCATCGAGATATCTCCATCGCTGAGGCTGACGTTACTTCCTCCCAGCGCATTGAGGCGGGAGGAGGTAGGCAGACTCATGAAAGAGAAGACCGAACGACCTGCGTTCGATACCTGCGCGAGGGCCGGAATAGCCATCATCAGCGCACATGCTACTATGAAAAGCGCATACTTCCGCATACTATAATCGGGCACAAAATTACTACAAAATTTTCAAATACGCAAATTTAGCGTTATGATTTCGCAAAATATTTCGAGAAATATTTGCGTATGTGCGATTTTTGTTGTACTTTTGCAAGGTTTTTGAAACGAGATATGGTGAAATTAGTCATGAAGAAGATATTCGATAAAAGAGGTTTGATCCTTGTAATGATGTCGCTGTTGGCGTTGTGCGTCTATGCGGATGATTCGTTTACGATCGCGCATGAGTTTAATACGCCGGGCGATCGTATTGTTTATTCGAACGAGAATAAGACGGCTACGACGGATAGTGTGGTTTATCAATGCTATAGAAATGCGGTGTTCGCATTGGATGCATCGAAGACGAAATATAGTAAAGTATGTCTATTCATGGAGAATCGGTTAGATTCGATGGTGACATCGAAGATAGTGGGGCTGAAGAGTTTTCGATTGTATTATTATTATCCGGAGAATAAAGATCGCTATGTGACGATGGCGATAAAGGTTTCGAGAGACGGGGTTCACTGGATAGATGTGTCTTCGCGAATTGAGCATACCGAAGGTCGTGCTGAGGTGATCATCCCGCAGCGAGGGAACTATTTCGTGAAGGTGATTAATACGGGTTCGAGCGTGCCGTTTTATATCTGGAAGTTTCAATGGCATATTGAGATTTGCAATTGCTTCGAGTATTTGCCGAATGGTTGGGATTAGTCGTGCGGGTAGAGAATGAGATATTGATTCCGGAAATGGCGCGATTATTGGCGTCGGGTAAGGAGGTGCGTTTCTCGCCTTCCGGCGTGAGTATGCGGCCGTTTATTGAGGGCGATCGAGACAGCGTGATATTGAAGCAGTTAGAGCGCGCACCGCGTCGCGGAGATATTGTACTTGCCGAGGCGGAGAACCTATGCGGGAGTCGTACGTATGTGTTGCATCGATTAGTGCGGATAGAAGGGGAGACATATGTGCTGCAGGGCGATGGAAACCTGGCAGGAGAAGAACGCTGCTCGTCGGGCGATATTATCGGAACAGTTATTCGCATCGAAAAACCGAATGGTCGTCGTAAACGACTGACACGATGCAGATTGTGGTTTTTACTTAAACCAATAAGAAAATATTTATTGAAAATTTATAGACACACGATGATATGAGAACGATTGAAGGATTTAAGTTGCGTAAGTTAGGCAATGAGTACATATTAGTGGGCGAATCGATGGCGCTCATCAATTTCAATAAGATGATCACGCTGAATGAGACTGCTGCGTTCCTTTGGAAGGCGGCGGCGGAGGCTACTGCGGCGCATGGTACGTTTGATGCGCGGGCGTTATGCGATGCGCTGTGCGGGGAGTATGAGGTAGATCCGGCACAGGCCTTGACGGATGTAGAAGCGACGATAGCTACTTGGCGCGAGGCCGGGGTGATTGAATAAAGAAGAAAACATAAAAAACACTGATTATTGAATTAGATTATTTGTATATAAAAGAAAAATATGTATAATTATTAATTGAGGTACTACGTACCTATGAATCTTTGGACAAGCAACTTATTCATAAATAAATTTACAATAACTTGCTTGTCCAAAACTTCCACTCCAACAGAGTTCAATTAATAATTATACCGATAAAAATAAATAAAAAATACCAAAAATAATCAATAATCAGAAAAATTACCCCAGATTTTTTCTTACACTAAAATTAAGATGCTTCAGCTGGCATCTTTTTTTTTGTGCCTAAAATGCTGAATTTCACCAAAAAAATTATGTACGATTATTAAGAAACGGCTACACCTTATTATTAAACGCACGTCTGCGCGCGTAAATATTTGCGTGTTTCGAACAAAAATATTAATTTTGCACCCGTTTTTGATGCTGATTGATAAGAAAATGTGCTAAAAACATTAAAAATCGTACATTTTGTAAAATGCAGTTAGCAAAATAAGGTTATAGTCTAAAGAAAAAGTACAAAAAAATGAAAAAATCTACACTTTTATACGAGAAATTCATCTTATTACTCACTCTCCTATTGCTGATAGGAGTCAACTCTGTGAGTGCAAAAAAACTCAGGGGAGAAACTGGAGTTATATCCGGACAGGGAACAGCTGCGGTTGAAATCTTTTCTAAATGGATTCCTTCTAGTGCGGCTCAATCAACATCCACGACAGGAACGTATACATATGTTGATTACGATGATGTGGATTGGTACAACTGGGGCTATTGCAAGTTTACGGCTACTGCAGCGGACGGATATGCCTTTTATGCTTGGTATACTAATCAGGCCGGAACAGCCAATGAGTCCAAAGACAATCCTAAACAAGAAAGTTCTGTTACAGGAGCAGCAACGCAAAGTCGTTATGCTAAATTTATTCCTGTAACGGTTAATTCTGTTCAGTCCGCGGGCACTTTGAATTTTACATCTCCGGGCAATGCGACGACAACTGCTGTGTTTAATGTATCGAATGCTGATGCTGTAGCAGATTTTAACTATGAGGTAAGTGGAGCCGGATGGGAGTTTGTCTCTTGGTCTTTTGATAAGAACAAAAATAGAGTTACAGTAACTGTTCGATTTACTTGTACACAGACAACGTCTCAAGGTGCGAATAAAGGTTCAGTTGTTTTGACTTCTAAAGCAACAGACGGAACATCTAAGACGGCTACAGTAACAGCAAATGTAAATTTGGCTCCGAGTTTGACAGTTAGTACGAATAATGTTGCTTTCGGTACGTATACTTTGGCAAAAGATACCAAGAAGCGAATCCCGGTAACCCTTTCGTTTAATGTCAATTCCATTAACTTCTCAAAAACTGCGAACGCTGACATTACACCGTTTACAGCATCTTTCAGTGGAGATCATAATACATTGGCTATATATTTCGAACCGACTGAAGCCGGTAGTTGGGAGAAGGACTTGGTTGTGACGGTTAAGAACAATCAAAATCCGCAATTATCTGCCACACAGACGATTCATATAACGGGTACAGCGGTGCGTAATACGGCTAATATTGGATGCAATATAGCTGATTCTTATCCTGTAGGCTATGAAGCGATTGATTTGAATACTCTATGGACCAGTACAGCAGATGGTGCGAAGACTTATTCGATCGTTTCGTTTACTCCTTCCAGTGATATTAACCAAGGCGCTACTACTCCTGCTATCACGAGCAATATGTTAAGTTTAGGGAAAGCAGGTGAGTTGGTAATTCGTCTGTACCAGCCACAAACAACTAATTATAATGAAGTAGATATAACGAAGACTATTACCATAAATAAACGCGCGAATACGATCGTGTGCGATTGGGATAGTTGGAGCAAGAATATGGCTACTGACGATGGTGCGTTTGTAAACTTCTCTTCGGACAATACAGAAGAAGGCGCTCCGGCTATTAATGTAGCACAGACAAGTGGTGATGATGTAGCTACGTATTATCCAGACGATCATGCTCTTTATACCGGATTTAAACTTGGAACTGCGACGTGGACTGTTAGTCAAGCGGAGAACTACAAGTATGCAGGTGATACCAAGACCTTGACGGTAAATGTTATTACAGTAACTGAGGGATGTAATGTGTATGGGCCGGCATATCCGGATAAAGAGGCTTCTAAAGTAGGCGAAATAAACCTGCCGAAGGCTGGCGCAGGAAATGTACTGAGTTTCCAGATGAAGAAGAAAGGTGCCGGAAATCAATCGAAATTGACGGCATTCGATGCCAATGGCAACCAATTAGCAGTTTGGTATCCGGAGGCAGAATCGGTTTGGTACTACGACGATGCTTCGTCCCATACCTACACTTTACCGGCAGGAACCAAGAAAATAAACTTCCAATGCCCTGGTGAGAGTGGCGGTATTCACGCGTTAGACGATCCGTATATCAATAATATTCGTATCTCGCGTACAGAATGGATTAACCTGCAAGACATTGATGGTAACACGATTACCTCTCTGGATAAGATGACAAATACGATAGGCGGAAACTCCGCCACGGCTACGTTCTATGTAGATAACAGCGTGTGCGCGAGTGAGGTACGTGTGGCCAGCAACAATGAGCATATTGCGGTTAGTCCTGCTTCGTTCACTCCGACGGCTGAGCGTCAGATGATTACTGTGACGTATACGAGTGCTACTCCGGAGACGATAGATGCTACGATTACGGTTTATACATCGAGTCAAAATGCTACGTTGAATTTGACAGCAGAGACGGAGAAGCAGACACCGTATCTGACATGGGGAAGTTTGTATCAAGGCGAGTCTGTATCGCTGCCTGTTACCTTCTCGGATAATGCTGCGGCTACCGCATCGAATGATGCTGTGGTAACTTATTCCGTTCAAGCGGGTGAGGAGTCTGTTATTAGTATTGCTGCAGATAGTCGTTCGTTTACCATCGTAGGTGAGGGAACGGCACACTTGACGGCTACTTCCGCTGCAAGTACCATGTGGAAGTCTGTTAGCGAGACGAAAGAAATCACTACGACGAATAAGAAGATTCAGAACATCGTTTGGAATCAGAGTTTCACACGTAGACTGAGGATAAACGATGAACCTGCTATGACCGCAGAGGTATCGGTATATGATTTTGCAGCCGGAACAGAGGAAGTAAGCGCAGAACGTACTGCTCAGATTCAATATACTTGTCCTGCTGCTAATGGTGTGATAGAAAAGATCGATGCTACGCATTTCCGTGTTATTGGATATGGCGAGACCACGATTACCGCTTCTGTGGCCGGTAATGAGGAATATGAAGCTGCTTCGTCCGTAACCAAGCTGGTCAATGTGCGCGAAGCGCAGACCGGTGTTTGCGACCCGGCTTTAATGACCGAAATCACGAATGAGATTAAGTTCGAAGCCTTCAGTATTGGTTTCCCGGAGGTGGTACACGAGGTAGAGTTAGACCGCAGTAAAGGTCAGCCGGATAAGTTGAGTTTCTATGTGCGTGGTGTATCCTACAACTTAGCAATTGAGTATTATGTGGGCGGCATTGATGTATATGAATCGACGGATGGCGGTGAGCACTGGAGCGATATCTTGGCTTCGGTTAATCCGGAGAAGAACACTACAGCTTATTCTGAGCAGATTCAGTTAAGCCCGGATGCTACGCACTTACGTTTCGTTCGTGCACAAGGTGGTCAGGGATATCACTATGTAGGTGGTATCAATGTGACGGCTATACCGGAGCTGAGAGTGGCTAATGCAGAACTCGATTTAGGAAATATTGGTTGCGGCGCTACCTACAATGGAAATATCGGCTTGTCGTACTTCAATGTAAAGGGCGATTTATCGGTAGCCAAGGCGAATAGCACGAATGGATTGAGTATCGAGGAGACTATTGATGCGGAGTGCGGAACTACTCAAACCATCAATGTGCCGTTCTCCGTCTTCCCGACAGAAGAAGGCACATGGTCGAATACGGTCACTATCACAGACGAATTGCAACACATGTCGGTTGAGGTGCATATGACCGCTAATGTGACGAAGGCTGATCAAGAAATTATTTGGGAGCCGACTTTGACAGTTACGGGCAATAATCCTCCTGTATTAAATGCGACTGCATCGAGCGGCCTGCCTGTGACCTATGAGGTTACCAACGGCAGCAATGCTACCATCGTCAATAATGAGGTAGTTATCTCGGGTACAGGTTCGTTTACGATTGTTGTATCGCAGGCTGGTAATGTAAGTTATCATGCGGCTTCGTTGAGCAAGACCTTTAATGTAAATCCGTTGACGCTGATTTTGCATTCTCCGGCTGCAAGCGATATCACTACGGATCAAAAATTGGGTGATTCGCAATTGAGTGGCGGTAGTGCAGAAGATAACGAGCACAATGCCGTTGCCGGAACTTGGGCATGGTATGACGATGTGGAGACGACCTATGCGGCCGGTGAGTACACACCGCACGTGATCTTCACGCCTGCTGCTAACTCGGGTTGGTATGAAAATGTGATCACTACGACCGCATTGACGGTTCATAATGGTCAGTTCATTTACACCGGTACTGGCGATTGGAATACGGAAGGCAACTGGAACGTAGGTTCTGTTCCGACGAGCAGCGATGAGGTGCTCATCGAAGGTAATGTAACAGTATCCGGAAATGTAAGCGTGCAAGGTCTGACGATTGCTCAGGGTGCCGATGTAACATTGAATGTAAATGGTCAACTGAATATCGGTAGCGGTAATTCGCAGAACCTTTCGGGTTACGGCGACCTGCATGTACGCGAAGGTGGTCAAGTGAACTTATCGAACGGCACACTGAAGGTGCGTAACTTCACCTTGGATGCTGCGTTGAGCGGCATAGAAGGCGTAGATGCATATCAAGAGGCTGCTTCCGGTCAGGTAGCTAATTCCGCACAACTGGATGTTCGCGGCGATGCTTACTTCGTATTACGCCTTGATCCGGCGGACGCATTGACATACGGATGGTATGACTTCACGGTGCCGTTTGAAGTAGAGATCTCGAATGGTATCTACCGTTACGGCGAGAATACCCCGATGACCAGTGGCGTTGACTTCATTGTGATGGAGCATAGTGAAGCGAAGCGTGCAGCCGGTCAGTACGATTGGGTAAAAACAACAGGAACGATGCAGCCGGGACGTGTATATACCATTACGCTTGATAAATGGGCCTATACGACCTATGTATTCAAGAAGAAATCAGGTTCATCTGTGGCTGGAACCAATAGTTTCAATGCCGTCGTTTCTGCAGGAAACAGCGATACGCGTGGATGGAATGGTATGGGTAATGGTTCGTTACAACATGCCAAGTTGACAAGTGATTTCGATCAAGCAAAAGTGCAATTATATGATCATCAGCATAATGTCTATGTAACGAAGGAGGCAACAGAATGTAACTTCGCGGTAGGAACATCGTTCTTCATTCAAGTAGCGAATTCGCAAACGATCTCAATAGTCGCAGCAGACGAAAATAGAATCTTGTTCGCTCCTTCACGTGATGATGAATATGCTACAGATGAATTCCGTTTGACCTTGACGGATCTTGAGAGAGGTAGAATGATGGATCGTCTATGGTTCTCTGCAAGCGATGAGGCTACGGATGAGTATGTGATTGGACGTGACTTATTGAAGATGGGTACACCTTCCGATTATAAGGCAGCTCAGATGTGGACGACCAAGGGCGGCAAAGTGCTGTGTGACGTAGAAGCAGCCATGAATGGCGAGCGCGCTACTGCTCCGCTGTCGCTCTTCGCTCCGAAGGCCGGTCAATACGAATTGGCCATCGACCAAGCACCGGAAGACGCTACGTTGTACTTGACGTATAATGATCAAGTGATCTGGATTCTCTCCTTCGGCTCCTATGTATTTGACCTGGAGAAGGGAACTACGGAAGGGTACGGTTTACGTATGGAGACCAACCGTGCGCCGCAAATTGCGACGGGTATCGATGAGCAGACGGCAGGAGCACAGAACCGCAAGGTGATGATCAATAATACGCTCTATATCGTTACTGCTGAAGGCGCAATATTTGATGTAATGGGAAAAAATATCAAATAATTCTTGCGTATATCAAAAAAAAGTTGTACCTTTGCACCGCAAATGAAAAGGAAAGAATACATATATCCCGAGATGGAGGTTATTTCCTTGACCGGACTGATCATGGAAGGTATGGCCGGAATTAGCGGTGGTGAACATACCAGTGGAGGAAATGGCGCTCCGGCTCGAACGGATGTATTCTAAAATAACAAATCACCCCATTGCTTCGGCAACGGGGTGATTTTCTTTTATACGTATATCGTTTCGGGATATCGGATATCTACCAGCGAGAGTCCTTCGGCAGGCGCTGAATGACCGGCTTTGCATCGATCATGCGCGGCAATAATTTCTGCGAGTTGCGCTTCGGTCATCTTCCCTCGTCCGATCTCAAAGAGTGTGCCTACTACAGCGCGCACCATATTTCGCAAGAATCTGTCGGCCGTGATGACGAAGTACGCTTCGGTTTCATTCTCCTGTACCCACTGCGCTTCGCGGACATCGCAGATAGTCGTTTTGACATCCGTATGCACGCGGCAGAAAGAAGCGAAGTCCTGTTTGCCCAAGAGCAGCAGGGCGGCTTTATTCATGGCGGCAAAATTCAGGCCGGGTGCAACGCGCGTATGCGTGAAAGTAAGGAAAGGATTCTTGCGCGTGGTGATACGATAGCGATAGGTGCGTGACGTCGCGTCAAAACGTGCGTGCGCATCGTCGGAGACATGCTGCAGAGCACTGACGGCTATCGAATCGGGTAGGAGATTATTGAGTCGGCCAATGAAATTAACAGGAAGAGACTTCTCAAAATCAAAATGCGCGATCATATGCTCCGCATGTACGCCTGCGTCGGTGCGCCCGGCGAAAGTGAGGGTTACGGGTTGGCGAAGGATGGTAGCAAAAGCCGTCTCCATCTCTGCCTGCACCGTGTTTCCATTCGGCTGGGTTTGCGAGCCATGGAAGTCTGTGCCTCGATATGCGAAGGATAGGAAGTAGCGCATGTTGGGGATTTATGATTTCAAATTTATGATTTTCTTTTTTAGATGGTTGATCTGGTCATTGAGTTCGGGGGAGAGTTGCGCCTTATAAGCAATGAGGCACGCTCCGCCGAGGAGCACGATGCTGCGTAAGATACTGTCGGTCCATATACCGAAGGACGGCAAGTATGTTTGCCAGAGCCAGTTGAGACCGAAGACTGCAAGGATCAATAGCAGGATGTAGAACCATTGGCGATCGATGATACGAATGCGGCAAAGCGGCACAAGGGTAGCAATGACCAACAGATAGTACAATCCGTATGAAAGCAGGTTACTGAGTGCGGCTCCTTCCATTCCATAGAGCGGAATGAGATAATTATTCAGGAGCAAGGCACTGGTGGTTAATATCAACGCCAGCACGAGGCTGAAGGCGTAGAACCGCGAGTAATTAAGTGTATTCAAACAAATAGAGAACGTAGCCAAAATCAATTGACTGACGCCCAAGATCAGCACGACATTCTTGGCCGTGGCAAAGGTAGCGCCGTTGGGCAGGATATGGAAGATAAGATCAATATTAATCCATATCGCCAGCAAGATCAATCCGCCGATGAGTAACATGTTGCGGGTTACTTGGCGGATGAGGAAAGAGCATTCTTCACGGTTCTGCTCTTTGATGGCGCGTGCCAATTGCGGCGAAGCAATGGCTGTTACCGAGCGATTCGGGATGCTGACCATCACCGCCATATACGTAGCGATGGCGAAGATACCGGTGCTATCGAGTCCCATCTTGGCCGTAACAAAGAAGGAAGAGAGAGTGGGGGCTAAGACGGTAGTAAGGGCCGATACGATGAGGAATCCGGTGTATAGCAGGTAGCGCCGGATGAGTGGTTTGTTTTGACGTAAGAAGAGCCAATCGGGTCGAAGACGGATACGCTTGAGCGAGAAGAAATAGATGATATCTATCAGCGCTGCAATCGCATAGTTGACGCAGATCCCGATGACCAGGCCATCCAACGAGAGGATACGCTTCGCAAAGAGCAGATAGAGCACCAGCAGGCCAACGCGCACCATGAGTTCGCGCACTCCGCGTGGGAGAACAATATGCATGAGCACATTACAGGTCGATTCACTGATGGCTTGATAGAGCATGAAGAACGCCAACGGGAGTACAAAATAATAGTACTCGACGAAGAGTGGAGATTTATCTCCAAACCAGGCTGACAAAGGGGCCTGGCATGCCCAATAGATGAGGGCGAAGAAAAGGAAACCGACAAACGGGACGATTAGCGCCCAGAAGAAGAAACCGTGGTCGTCTTCGCTGTCTTTCTCTTTGAAATAGGGATAGAAACGGATGATCGAGGCATTCGTTCCCAATTGCGCGAGCCCGATGAAGAGCGTCGCCGCATCGATAAGCACTCGTGCTAACCCGATCTCCTCAGCGGTAAGGAAACGGGTTAACACGAAGAACGTAGTGACGATACCTACGGCAATGCCCAGATAGGTAACGATCGTACCACGAATGGATTGCTTAGCGATGACGCCCATGAACGTTTAGCGTTTAACGTTTAAGGGGTTATTTGATCTCTAACAACTCAACCGTAAAGATAAGGGCTGCGTAGGGAGGAATAGAAGCTCCAGCACCGCGCTCGCCGTACGCCAGTTCATACGGGATATAGAGTTTGTATTTCGATCCAACCGGCATGAGTTGCAGACCTTCAGTCCAACCTTTGATAACGCCACTGAGAGGGAACTCAATGGGTTCGCCGCGTTGATAACTGCTATCGAAGACGGTTCCATCGATGAGGGTACCCTCGTAGTGAACTTTAACGGTAGAAGCGGCGGTGGGTTTGGGACCATTGCCCTCTTCCAGTACTTCGTACTGCAGACCGGATGCTGTGGTCTTCACCTCCTTGCGCAGCGCGTTAGCAGCCAAGAAGGCTTCACCTTCCTCTTTGGCCTGTTGACCTTGGAGTTGTGCTTTCTCTTGCTCTGCTTCAATCTGCGCTTGTTTGAGACGACCGAAGGTTGCGTCTGCAAACTCCATCGCAACTTGGCGGTCCATCATCTCGGTATAGTTATTCAAACCATTGATGAAACCTTGCTTGATGAGGTTGAACTTGGTCTCCACGCCATTGAAGCCCATGAGCCCTACAGGTTCCTGCTCGCGAATCGCATTACCGATATTCTTGGCGGTAGCTACCACTTGCGGGTTTCTCATCTTCTGCTTGAGGCCCTTGTTGAGGCTTGCGATGAACTCATCTCTGTCCTCACCGGTGGTGTCGTTAAGCAGGAAATAATTGCGGATCTGAGCGCCGTTCATCAAACCGAAGGCATAGTTGAGCGAGTCGTTCTCGTTCTTGAGCTCAATCTTTTTCGCCTTGGTGGGGCACTTGGCGATAACCGCTTCGCCGGAAGGTTCTTCTCCGGTCTTCATGGTCGAGTATTTCGCCATGATATAGCTCTCTGCTGTGCTCTCGTCCATGACGGAAGTATCCGAGTAAAGGGCGTTGATGACACCTTGGAGGAAGGATTCGCCGTTGTATGTCCATGCGGCGTTACCAGCCAGACCTTCTTTCTCGAACATCGATACGGAGGAGCCGAACTGACGACCCGTCTGAGCGATGTCGCTGAGTTCCTCGTCTTTGTCGAGGTATGCGTTCTCGAGGGCGTCGATGAACTCGGTGATAGCTTCCTCTGAACTGTCTTTCGCCAAGTAATACTGTTTGATTTGTAAACCGTTAATGAGGCCGACAGCATAGTTGAGTGAGTCGTTCTCGTCGTTCAGTTTGACATCTTTCGCTTTGTAACTGTTGCCGCAGGAAACCATTGCCATTGCGGCTAACAAAAAGATACTGATTTTTTTCATCGTTTTATTTTTTTCGTTATTTCGGGATTACGTAATTACGTGATTACGGATTTATTCAATTCCTAAGAGTTCTACGGTAAAGATGAGGGCTGCGTAGGGCGGGATAGACTGTCCGGCACCGCGCTCGCCGTACGCGAGTTGATAGGGGATGAAGAATTTGTACTTCGAGCCGATAGACATGAGTTGCAAGCCTTCAGTCCATCCTTTGATAACTCCGTTGAGGGGGAAGGAGATGGACTCGCCGCGCTTGTAACTGCTATCAAAAACTGTGCCATCGATAAGCGTTCCTTCGTAGTGCACGCGAACGGTATCGGTAGCTTTGGGCTTTTGGCCGAGTGAGGGCTCGAGGATCTCGTACTGCAGACCCGATTCGGTCACTTTGACGCCTTCGCGTTTGGCATTCTCGGCGAGGAATTTCTCTCCGTCTGCCTTAGCAGCTCCTGCGATCTTCTGCTCCAGCTCCTGGAAGAAGGTATTCAGCACTTGTTGCGCCTCTTGATAACTGATTTTGGGTTGCGCGTGGGTCAGCACGTCTTCGATACCTGCGGCGAGGTCCTGATAGTTCAGTTTCTCTACACCGCTACCCATCAGGTTTTGTCCCATTGAGAGACCTAATGCATAACTGATTTTGTCCATAAAGTCATTTATTTATTTGTTCTTTTTCTTATTTATTCATTTGGCTCATTTGTGAGAGATATCTCGCCATATATTTGCCGAGGATGTCGAACTCGAGGTTGACTACCGTGCCTGCCTCGATGTACTTGAAGTTCGTATTCTCCTCGGTATAGGGAATGATGCAAACCGACACGTATCCTTTGTTGCCTTGGATATCGGGTTCGCAAACCGTGAGACTGACGCCGTTGATAGTAACCGAACCTTTATCCACGCAGAAATAGCCGCGTTCCACCATCTCTTTGGTCGAGTCGTACTCGAAGCGATAGTACCAGCTGCCGTCGGTCTCATGCGCATCGATACAGACTGCTTTCTGATCCACGTGGCCCTGCACGATATGTCCGTCGAGTCGTCCGCCCATGAGCATCGAGCGCTCTACGTTGACCCAGTCGCCGACTTTGAGCAAGTCGAGGTTCGTCAGACGCAGGGTCTCCTGCATCGCTGTGACGGTATACAGGTCGCCCTCTATGCGAACAACTGTCAGACACACGCCGTTATGCGCGATGGACTGATCGATGCTGAGCGGTTCGCCGAAGGGGTTGCGAAGCGTGAAATGTTTATTCGTTTGCTCGGTCTCAATCTTAACGACCTGAGCCATTGTTTCTACGATTCCTGAGAACATTTTGAATAGGAAAATCTTTACGGGTTAATATAAATAAGTAGATGCCGATCAGTATCGTACCGATACCCATCAGCGCCCACATGTTTTGCACATAATACAGCCGGAAGGCATAATAAACTCCTAACAGTCCGAGAGTCAGCGCTGTATAACCGCCAATCGTCTTGAGGTCGTATGGTATTGGAGCTTTCTTCTGGCCGATGAAATAGGAGAGGAGCATGATCACGAAATAGCAGACGAGGCTACTGCCGCAAGATGCCCAATAGCCGATGAGTGGCACACCGATGATCTGCAGCATAAGGGTGATGGCAAGTCCGATGAGGGAGAAATACGCACCCCATTTCGTTTCGTCCGTCAGTTTATACCAGAAACTGAGGTTGAAATAAATGCCCTGGAATACATAAGTCCACAGCACAACCGGCACGATCTTCAGACCCTCCCAATATGCGCTTGATACGATGTAGCGGAAGATATCCAGATAGAAGATTACACCCAACAGGATCAAATAGGAGAAGATGATGTAATACTTCATCGCATCGGCATATGCCTCAACAGACTTCCGGTCTTTGTGTTTGGCGAATACGAAGGGTTCGTACGCATAGCGGAAAGCCTGGGTGAACATCATCATCACCATCGCTACTTTGAAGCAAGCACCGTAGATACCAAGTTGCGCCTGTGCATCATCCCCGGTGTAGAGATAAGGGAAGAGGATGCGGTCGAGCGTCTGATTCATGATACCTGCCACACCGAGCACCAAAAGCGGGAGCGAATAACGGAGCATCTCGCGCAGAACCGCAACGTCAAATCGTCCTCCGCGAGGAAGCGTGAACGGCAACAGACAAAGCGTCTGGATGGTGGTAGCCAAGATATTACTGAGGAAGACATAGAACACATCATTCTTACCCAACACAATGAGGAAGAGGATGTTAAACGCAATATTCAGCAGCACAAACAATAGTTTGAGTGCCGCAAAGAGTATCGGGCGTTTCTGATAACGCAGGTACGCGAAAGGAATACAAGCAAAGGCATCGATGGCTACCGTAGCGAACATCATCTCTACAAACTCCGAATGGTCGGGATAACCCAGAACATTCGCTAAGGGCTGATGGAAAATGATCACCAGCAAGGTGAAGAGTGCGCTGGAAATGAAGAGCGTAAAGTAAGACGTCTTATATACGGTACGCGCATCAAAATCATCGCGGTTGGCGAAACGGAAGAATCCGGTCTCCATACCATAGGTAAGAAGAACCAGCAGCAGGGCCGTCCAAGCATAGATGTTCGTTACGATACCGTATTCGGACGTGCGTGCTAACGCATAGGTATACAGCGGAACAAGCAGGTAGTTGAGAAACTTACCTATTATCGAACTTAACCCATAGATGGCGGTGTCCTTCGCCAAGGATTTCATCTCACTCATCTCTCTCGACTTTTGTCTTTCGACCTTCGACAATGATTACTATTTCGCCTTTTGGCGGGGTTTGTTTAAAATGACTGATCAATTCCGCGAGTGTACCTCGTACGGTTTGTTCATGCAGTTTGCTGATCTCCCGACTGACGGAGGCTTTGCGTTCTTCACCGCAGACCGCTGCCAGTTGCTCCAACGTCTTCACCAGACGGAAGGGGGACTCATAGACGATAAAGGTCTCATCCAGCGCGGCGAGGTATTGCAACCGCGTCTGACGTCCTTTCTTCTGCGGCAGGAACCCTTCGAAATAGAAGTGGTTGTTTGGTAGGCCGCTGTCCACGAGTGCAGGAACAAAAGCTGTGGCACCCGGAAGACACTGTATCTCAATGTCCGCTTCTGCCGCTGCTCTGACAAGGAAGAATCCCGGGTCAGAGATAGCGGGCGTACCGGCATCGGAGATCAACGCAATGTTCGCGCCTGCTTTGAGACGCTCCACGATATCGGCTGAAGTCTCATGTTCATTGAACTTATGATGCGACTTCAAGGGCGTATGGATATCGAAATGCTGCAGCAACACGCCGCTTGTGCGTGTGTCTTCGGCCAAGATGAGATCCACGGACTTCAGCACCTCAATGGCGCGGAATGTCATGTCCTGCAAGTTGCCGACCGGTGTGGGAACGAGGTAAAGCATTTTTGATTTTTGATTTAACCGAATCTGCGGTGCAAGGTAACGAGGAACTGCTGGTAAGTGTTACTCTCCGTATCCCATTGGAAGTGCGAAGAGATATAATTCAACGCCTCCTCGAAGGAATGGAGTTCGTTGAGTACGGTTAACGAACGTTGCATGAGTTCCGCATTCTGGCCAAACAACTCGCGTTGGTACAAGAAACGGTCGCCCAACGAAATCGCCAAACGGATATCATCCACGGGCTTGCCATACAGCATCGCCTTCGGTGCTGCCGGTTCTTTCTCTGCCACTGGCTCTTCGAATAACTCCTGCTGTGGTTCTTCGGCTTTCGGTTCCTCTACTACCGGTTCTTCTACTTTCGGGGCTTCTACTTTCGGTTCTTCTACTTTCGGGGCTTCTGCTACCGGTTCTTCTGCGACTTCTTTAGCCACAAACTCTTCCTCCTCGATAGGCTCTTCCACTTCGAAGTCCTCGTCTTCGTCCTCCATTTCTACGTATGGACGCGATTGGAGTTCCTCAATATCTGCTTTGAGTGCGGTGAGGACACGTTGGTTCTTCTCTTTCTCTGCTTCAAGCGCTGCGATACGTGCTTCGGCTGCCTGTTTCTCCGCTTCGAGAGCCGCAATACGGGCTTCATAACCCGTAATGCGTGCCTCGAGTGTTTCAAAATATTGAATAAGTTCTTGCATATTATTCCGTCATTTTTTTCAGTTGTTTGAGCAGCGCGAACATGATAATTGCGCTCACAAGACATAAGGCAATCAAGATAGCCCAGTTGTACATCAGAGGTATTCTGTTCCAGAGTTTGGACGGAATAATACTGAGGTAGTTACCGATAGCCGTAGCTGCGAACCAACCACCCATCATCAAACCCTTAAACTTAGGCGGCGCTACTTTCGATACGAACGAGATACCCATCGGGCTCAAAAGCAGCTCTGCGATAGTCAGTGTAAAATAGGTCGAGATCAACCATGCCGGCGAAAGAATGCTTTGGGTGTTATTTCCCAAATCCATCGGGGAGGTGAGGGATATCGAAGCCAAGGTGATAATACCGAAACCAAGAGCTGCAACTAACATACCCCAGGCGATTCGGGCTGGAGCACTGATTACTTTTCCTCGTTTCTCCAAGGCTGCGAAGAATGCCATGCTGAACGGTGTGAGGGAAACTACAAAGAAGGGGTTGAACTGCTGGAAGTCAGACGGCTGAGCCGCAATAGGATCATCCATTCGTAAGAACAACGCTACGGCACCGGCCCATAAGGCGAAGGTAGAGAGGCAGCAGATAATCCGGTTTTTCATCTCTTTGGCCTGGAATGTAGCGAAAGCTGTATAAACCGAAGCGGCTATCAACGCCAAGGAGAAGATGTTAAATCCGAAACGCATCGGACCACTAATACTCAAGTTCGTATATTTCTTAGCGAAGAACGTGAGGGCAGAGCCGTTCTGGTGGAAGGCCATCCAGAAGAAGATAACTACGCCAAACACAAGCAGCAACGCGATGATACGGTCTTTGGTTTGTTTCGGAGTCAGTTCAACAGCCTGTTGATCTTCTTTCTTTACCTGTTTCGCAGTAACGTCCGCATGCTTGAACCATTTACGGCAAGCAAAATAGATAGCGGCTGAGAGAACGAGCGAAGCGCATGCTACCCCGAAACACAAACCATATCCGCTATATAAAGCTTCCAGATATTCCGGCGTCTGGTTAGCGGCGTCATATACCATACCGAACTTAGCCAGATGCTTTCCTGTAATCCAGTTGGCCATCGACGGCGCAAACATCGCACCGATATTGATCGCCATATAGAAAAGCGAGAAAGCAGCATCGCGTCGATCTGCATATTGGGGATCATCGTACAAATTACCTACCAGAACCTGTAAGTTTCCTTTGAAAAGACCGGTTCCGAGTGAAACCATGGCCAGTCCGGCAAACATAACCGCCATACCTGTTGCATCAGGTGCCGTAGGAATCGCCAGGCCCAAGTATCCTAAGAACATGGTAGCCATACCGATAACGACGCATTTTCCATAACCGATTTTGTCTGCGACATAACCTCCTAAAAGCGGTGAAAAGTAAACTACAGCAAGAAAGATTGCATACACACGTGCAGCGGCTTCTTCGTCCCAACCGAATTTAGCCTGCATGAACAATGTAAAAATGGCTAACATCGTGTAGTAGCCGAAGCGCTCGCCTGTGTTGGCTAACGCGAGAGCAAATAGCCCTTTGGGTTGATTTTTAAACATAAACTATGATTTTAAAATTTCAAATTTCAAATATCTCACACCTGACGGTGTCCCCGTTAATCGGGGAAACCCTAGACGGAAGGGGTTACTATCTCGCACCATCCGTGCTTATCTTCCGCTCTGCCGAACTGTATGTCGCGTAGTGCGTGATAGAGTTCGGAGAGTACGGGACCCGGTTCTGAACCGAATGAGTAGGTGACTCCGCGTTCGGTATCCAGTACTCTGTCAATTGGCGAGATCACACAGGCCGTCCCGCAAGCTGCGGCTTCGGACATGTCTGCCAATTCCTCCAAACGTATACGTCGACGGGTCACTTTATATCCCCTTTCACGCGCCAGAGCCATCAGACTGTCATTCGTGATACTGGGCAGGATGGCGCTGGACTTCGGAGTCAGGTATTCCACCGTGCCTAATGGTTGGCTGTCTCCGGCGACTCGCCGGATCCCGATAAAATTCGCAGCACTGCACTCGTCGATATACCGATGGTATTTGGCATCGAGGAAGATACAATCCATTCCCATCGCGTGTGCCGCTTCGGTAGCTCGGAAAGAGGAGGCATAGTTACCTCCCACTTTGAATTGTCCGGTGCCATAAGGTGCGGCTCTATCCACGTAGCGATTAACGATGAACGACGTGCAATGGAACTTACCCGGATAGTACGGCCCGATTGGCGAAGGGATGACGATGAACTCGAAGTCACGTCCCGGTCCCACCCCCAGACGGGGCGTCGTACCAATCAGTAACGGCCGGAAATAGAGCGCTGCTCCTGTTCCGTACGGCGGCAGGAAATCCATGTTCTTCTCCAGCGCCAACCGAATAGCTTTCCCGAATAACTCCTCCGGCACCGGTGCCATGAATAATCCTTCGGCACTCTTAGCCATGCGGCGCGCGTTATCACGCCAGCGGAAGATTCGTATCTTCCCATCTACTCCTCGAAAAGCTTTCAGCCCCTCAAAGGCTTCCTGCCCGTATTGAAGACAAGTAGCCGACACGTGTAAGTGCAGGTACTTGTCCTTGGTTGCGTAGGGTTCTTCCCATACGCCATTGTGATACGCCGAGCGCACGATATAATCCGGCTCAGTGTAATGAAATCCCAGTTTACTCCAATCAATCTCTTTCATCAAACAACGTATCTAAAATACTCAATTCCGTTTGCCACGGATGTTTATCTGTCCAAATCTGTCCGCTCCAGTCAGTTGTGCGTCTTTCGTCTTTCGACTTTTGACTTTCGACTAATGACGGCCTTTGCTTGTTTATCAGACTAACCAGTGTCGCGTTCATCTCATCGTTCAGATCCAGCAGCCATTTGTACTCCTTCTCGTAGAATGGACGCAGATAATCGGCGAAATACATAAAGTACGGTGTGTGCTGGTATGCGCTCACGAGGGTAATCCAGTGCTGATGCTGCCATCGCGTCTGGTAACTGATCTGTATGTCGCGTGTCAGTTGTTTATGTTCCACTTTCCCTACCGGTACAGTCAGTCGTACGAGTTCTCCCTTCGCATCGCGAATCAGACACCGATTACGGAAAGTCTGTTTCTCAAACGTCTCCATCTGCTCTATCGTAACCGGTTCGCTCATCAGCGCCTGCAGATACGACTTGGGCGGCAAATATGCGGTAGGTAAAATTCTCAATTCTCAATTCTCAATTCTCAATTTCGTCCTGTTGCTTTATTACCTAAGCGGTTCCAACGAATCTTATGTTTATCCTTATCGAGGCTCAGCCAGATAAAAACCGGCCGTCCGACGATATGATCTTCCGGCACAAATCCCCAATAACGACTGTCGGCCGAGTTATGGCGGTTGTCACCCATCATCCAGTAATAGTCCATCGCAAAGGTATATTCTTCGCCGATACGCATAGGTTGAAACTCATAGGCCTCCGCGATGCGTTTGTATAGCCAGTAGTTCTCTTCGGTAATCAGGATCTTATCGCCTTTGCGCGGGATATAAATCGGTCCATAGTTATCGCGTGTCCATTCGTTATGTCCCAGCGGATAGACGTGTCCACCTCGTTCCTGAGGTTCGACGAGCATAGCCAATACATGGTTGTTCTTCTCCAACTCCTCCTTCATAGCCTGCGTCAAGGGGAAATGCCAAGTCGTGGCGTCGATCTGAATACGGTCGGCCAGACTGATACCTAATTTATCCAGATATTTCGCGCCGAAGATATGTCCGTCCGTTTGAACGTAATAGTTGAGTTGCACACCCTCCCTCTCCGGCTCCCGAATCCATTCTGACGGCTGATGGCTGACGGCAGACTGCTTCGTGAAAATCGTATTGTTGACAATTTTCAACGAATCCCCCGGTGTACCGACACATCGCTTGACATAGTTCTCGCGTCTATCAACAGGCCGCGTGACAATGTCGCCGAAGATATCTTTGCGTTGACGGATGAATGTCTCGCCATAGGCGTAACGCAAGGTGTAGTAATCCGGGTTCTGCATCTTTGTGCAGACGGTGTCGCCGGCAGGGAAGTTGAAGACCACGATATCGCCTTTCTGCGGACTCGTCCATCCGGCTAGACGTTTGTACTCCCAATGCGGCTTATCCAGATAACTCTTACCTCCGCCTAACCAGTTCGGCATGGTGTGTTGCACGAGCGGCATCGAGAGCGGTGTCTGAGGCACACGTGCACCGTAAGCCATCTTGCTCACGTACAGAAAATCACCCACACGCAAAGTCTTCTCCAACGACGAAGACGGAATCTGGTAGTTCTGGAAGATATAGAGGTTGATGAAATACACCGCCACCAACGCAAAGACGATGGCATCTACCCACGAGAGCACAGTGTACAACCAGGGTTTGGACTCTTTGTATTTTCTCCACCAGCTATAGTTGATGTACTTCGTCGTGAAGGCATCAACAATAAGCGGCAATAACACTAACCAACCCAAACTGGCCCAATCGCCCCAGGCAACCCAGAATACAAACACGACATACAGCGTGCTCCAGATACCTGCGCGAATCCATCCTCCGCGGGTGGTTGCTTCGATTCGTTCTTTCAACGAACCCAGAATCATTTCTTTTATTTCTTGAAAACTTTTCATACTAAACTTTCTGCTGCTAATACAGCGCCTAAGGCAAAACCTCTGCGACCTTTGGCGATATGGGTGATGACAATCGTATCTTCCTCGCTGTCCCATGTAACCACATGCGTGCCCGGCACTTCTCCTTCCCGAATCGATTCTATAGCAACATTCGTGCCAATCTGTTCTGCGAGCGTTTTGGCGGTTCCACTCGGCTTGTCGAGTTTATGGATGTGGTGGGTCTCGGTGATAGAAGGTGTGTACTGCGGTTGCGCCTTCATCGCTGCGGCTAATTCTTTATTGAGATCAAAGAAGATATTGACGCCTACGGAGAAATTGCTTTTCCAAATAAGCATAGGCTTGTCATGCATCTGCTGATCTTCTTCTATTAGCGAAGCGGCATCCCAACCTGTTGTACCGCACACAACAGGCACGCCTTGCGCCCAGGCGCGTAAAACATTTTCCTTGGCGGTAGCGGGAGTAGTGAACTCAATGGCTACATCTGCACCCTTCAGATCGAACGCATCCCCCACGTCAATATGTGCCACGATTTCGTGACCTCTACTCAGGGCAACTTCCTCAATCATATGCCCCATTTTTCCATATCCGATTATTGCTATTCTCATCTTAATTCACAAAAAAAGCGTGCAAAGTTACAAAAAAAAATCCATATATGCAAGCATATATGAAAAAAAGAGCACTTTTGCGCTCCTTTTTACCAATTTCCGTCAATTTTTACACATTATTTATTGTTCAAAGGGATGCGATTGTTTGTATTCGTATATGAGGGAATTGTATTTCCATGTACGAACGGAGGTGTAGGTCTTGACATAAAAAATGGGTTTAAAAAGTATATTATATATAAATATATAATATAGTATTGTACATAAATTTGGGCCTTTTTTCGGGGCGATAGGGGCGTAACGTAAGCCTTGACTGTCGCTTGACCGTCGTTTGACTGTCGTTTGACCGTCGTTCCGATATGGTAAAGCGGGTGCAAAGGTAGTAATAAAAAATGGAATATGCAAATATATGCGGTAGATTTTTGTAAAAAATGATTCAAAAAAGGAGCAGGCTATGAAGTCTGCTCCTTGAATTTTAGGTGATATCCAAATGCAATTTGGACGCAATGGACGAAGCTTATTTTACTTCTGCACCGGTGAGGGTATAAACCTTCTCCCCGCGGAGGATGAAGATTTGGCCGTTATGAAAACAGGTACGTATTTTGACGAAGCCAATGAATGAATATAGGATCGGAGAATGAAATGTTTTTCCCCTCAATCTCGATTAATTCTTTCTTCTGTAAGGCCTTCTTAATAGTCGCAATATTCGCGGAACTGCCCAATTCAAATTCCTCGATGATCTCTTTGCGATTAATCTCAGATGCTTTGCCTGCCATAATAGCTCGTATGAAATGCAACTGATAAGAAGTGAGCGAATTGATTTGCTCCATAAATAAGGCATGATTCTGGCGCAACAAGTCCTGTTTCGCTTCCGATAATATTTCTGCGTTAACCTCTTTGTCAGTGCGCGCCCAAACAAGCCAGCTTAGTTGCTGAACGTAAGAGGAATTGCCATCTACGTAGGTATAGATGTCGTCCACAAAGGGTGCGTCTATATGTTTGCCGGCTTGTATAAAGCGGCTTTGGATATACTCATACCAATATTCAATAGGTATTCGTTCCAAAAACAACATATCACCAAATTTATAAAAAGGATAACTGCGTTTGCCGAACATATTCATCAAGAGATGGCGTTTGCTACCATATAGACAGTAGGAAACAGCGTGTTGATGCTGCCAGACGGAGCGCAATTTTTTCTGGAAAGTCATGGAATCGCTCAATTCGCCAATTTGTTGGAACTCGTCAATACAGATGATTAAATGAATACCTTTTTCTTTAGCGATTCTTTCCGGTAATGTCAGCACGTCTTCCCCATATTCACGATTCACACTCTTCAAACTGAAGGAAACAGGATTCATGGGATCTGCAGACATCGTTACAACGGGCACGAGTGAACTAAGAAAGCGCTTGGCATTTTCGAGTAATTCTTCCGTACGTGTAGCTGTTTGCTTGATGATTTCAGTAGCGAACAACCGATAGAAATCTTCTTGTGTGCGCACCGAAAATGCGTCCATCCGCACAATGTGAATTTGTTGATGGTCTTTCATCAACTCGAACACTCTATTAACCAGAGATGTTTTTCCCCATCGGCGCGGAGAGATTATAATGGTATTGAGACCATTTTCAAAATTAAGCAATAAACGTTTGGTCTCATTTTCGCGGTCCGTAAAGTACATTTGTTCCGCTGCTACTCCATAAATAAAAGGTGTATTCATAGCTTGTAACTTGAAAATCCGCTGCAAAATTACAAAAAAAAAATGAAACTAACAAATAAATTAGTAACAAAATTATTAGTAATAAAATTGTTACAAAGATAAAACACTGATAATATGCTGTTTATAAAACAAAAAGTGAGCAACATTTTTGCCGCTCACTATTTATTATTCAAAATTCGCTGTCACCTTACCTCTTGCCCGGTCACCGTATATACCTTCTCCCCACGGAGGATGAAGATTTGGCCGTTACGGAGAATAAGCCTACCTCTGTCTCCTCCCTGAAGGGAAGAGAAATCAATGTTGTCAATGCCCGTAGCGATACCTTCGCTTGTTGTGGTGAACTCTCCGGAATATGTGGCAACAGGTTGATTGTTAGAATCTTTTGCAGTTACGCTATAGCCGTATTGAGTTCCGCTATCCAGACCGGTTACCGTGAACTGCAAACCGTTTGCGGTCATAAGAGCCGCAGGAGCATGTGCTTCTCCTTCGCGAGAAGGCGCAAACGCAATGCCTATTAATTGACCATTGGCATTGAAGATCAACGTACAGAAGACTACACCATCTTTGGTAATCTGAATGGTATAAGAAGCCGCATTGTCATTCGTCGGCCAGGTGAGTGTCGCAGCATTGTCCTGCGGCTCTACTTGTACATCGTTGGTGGTCACGGTAGTTTCTTCGGCGCCGATGGCATAGGTGTAGTAGAAATCCCTCCAAACGGCAGCATTCTTATACATATCAATCGAACTCGGCAGCACATAGAGCACGCACTCAAACTTATCTACTCCGTCAAAAGCGTTGCTATAGGTGTTAGTCGGCGTCGGGCGGTAGTTGAAGATGGTTTCGAGGTTCACGCAGTTATAGAACGCTTGTTCACCGATGGTTTTAACTGACTCGCCGATAGACACTTTCTTCAATGTCTCAATGCCCGCAAAAGCGTTTGCGCCGATGGCAGTGACGGAGTTGCCGATAACCAGTTCCTCCATTTCGTTCGGCGCTTCTACGCCAAACTCCATGTTTTCCGTAAACGAACCGGCATTGCCGATGGTCAGTACTTTGTTTGTCGGGTCATATGACCAAACGAGTGCCAAGTCTTTTCCACACGTTCCCACGCGGTCAGGAGCAATCTCAGCTGTAAACGCAGTGTCTTTTGTTATCTGCGCAATACGCGGATTGTCTTTCAAACCATCAGACCATTGTGTGAAATGATAGCCATAATCCGGAGTAACGGTCAGCGTGACAAAATCCAAATATTCCGCCGAACTGTTGCCGGAAATAGAGCCGTGCTCTGCATTCTTGGTGATGGAATATATATCCTTAGCAAAGGTGGCAGTAAAAGTCTCGTTTGTGGTTACTGTAACCGTACGAGGATTAGAAGTGTTACCGTCATTCCAGCGTACGAAATGGTAGCCATAATTCGGAATAGCAGAAATCTCCACCTCATCCAGATACAACGCCGTAGTATCGCCCGCCGTTGTACCCCATTCTGGGTTAGCGGAGATAGTAGAAATAGCGTAACTATTTTTTGCAAACTCGGCGGTAAAGGTAGTATCTTGAGTTAGTTCAATAGTTCGCGGATTGTCGGTATTGCCGTCTGACCATTGAGTAAAATGGTAACCATTGTTAGGAACTGCTGTAATAACTACATCTCCACAAGCACTTGTCGGATAATCAACACTTCCTGCATTCGCATCATTTACTTTTCCGGTTATCGTATATTCTACGCGTAGCCGAATTCTATCTGCATATGCCCATGCTGTTTTATAGGCCTCTAATGTGCCGCATGGGACATAAATAGGGCAATTATTTGTATAGTAGAAAACGTCACTACCTAATGTCGGCGGTGTTTCTGCCTCAATCGTCACAGAGGTCAAACCGGTGCAATCCCCGAAAGCCAACCATCCAATGTATGTGACGCTATTCGGAATCGTCACAGAGGTCAAACCGCTGCAGCCACAGAAAGCCCTAGATCCAATGCTTGTGACGCTATTGGGAATGATAGTATTCATGCATCCTACGATAAGCGTATTGGTCGCCGTTTCTATAATTGCGTTACAATTATTGCGGCTATCATAAAACGAATTCCCGTTTTCTACAATAATAGAGGTCAAAC